>OLPF01000308.1_pt1 | contig 55894 bp, 53 predicted proteins | sample 1673121 | NCBI WGS metagenome assembly OLPF01 (sample SAMEA3136756, study PRJEB25190) | human gut metagenome
ATTTACAAGTATTACCTTCTATAACACCAGTCTCTTTTATATTAGCAGAACTATCCCCATACATACATACTTTGTCAGACATAGTACTATTTGGATTAGTGGTAGCATCAGTAAATTGTACATGTATCTCATCAGTATAACTATTACCTTTAGACAGCTTAGGATAAACTGTAACTTCTTCATTAACTATGTTACCCATACATACTTTATAACCATCACTATTATCTTTATCTTCAGTTAATATTTCAGCTTTACTATTAACCATAGTTACTTTATTCTTCTTTACTAATACATAACTATGTATATCAAAATCTTTACTTTCAATATTTGCTTTTTTATCAAGTAATCCTTTATTCATAAGTTCTTCAATAGTAATACAAAAATATTTATTCTCTTTATCAGTAATATCTAACCAATAACTACTATCATCATTCTTTTCAGTAGCATATGTTTCAGCAGCTTCTTTAATACTCTTTTCACTTAATGTTGCTGCTTTTCCTTTGGAGGAATTTATGGCTTTAATAATACCAAAAATAGAAAGAGCTATAATTAAACTTATTATAAGTATTACTGCTAGTAGCTCTATTAGTGTATATCCTTTTCTATTTAGTTTCACTATTGTTCTCCTAATAAGATTACTTTTTTTACTACTTTCATTGCTTCTTTTAATACTTTATCATCATCTATTTCTTCGATATAATTATAACCATCTTTATCTTTGTTTAAGTATGCTACTTCTAGACTAGCGGTATCACTACTATCATAATCTCCTACTGAGAATAGTACTATTTCTTTAGGAGTATTAGGAAGGGAAAAGACAGTGATTATTGTACCTAATTTGAATTCATTTTTTTCATTTAAGATATTAAATTCCATATTAACCTCCTAATAATGTTCCGATGGTAATAAATATTACTATACTTATTACTAGTGTTATTATTATAGTTAGGGTGCTTATTGTTACATAACCTGCTGTTTTTTCTAACTCTAATCTTTTTACTTTAGCTAGGGCTTTTTTTCTAGCAATGGTATTAGCTTCAATTAATTCTTGATAGTTGGAATAACCATCGCTGGCATTCTTACTTAGATAGTCAAATGGTTCACATAATTTATCGACATGATTTCTACTAGTAGTAATGATAGTATTTTTTTCAACATTCCATTTTTGAACTTTATTTGGATTGAAGATGATATTTCTTTTATTATTATACTTTTCCATGTTTATCCTACTCCCATTTAAATAGTCTTACTTCTTCCATATCTATTCCATATTCTCTTATATATGATTCATGGTATTTTAATTTTTCTTCCATTAATTTTATTATTTTCTTACCTTCTCTTGTTTTTGCTATATCTAAGTGATTTATGATATCTATTACGATATGATATCTATCTATTTCATTTTTTACACGCATATCAAAGGCTGTTGTTATTGTTCCTTCTTCGATGTAACCATGGACACTTATGTTTTTGTTTTCTCTTTCATAAGTTAATTCATGGATTAAGGTTGGATAACCATGATAATTAAATATTATTGGTTTATCTTTAGTAAATAATTTATTATATTCGGTATTAGTTAAGCCATGTGGGTGTTTAGTACTTGGCTCTAATTTCATTAGGTCTACAACATTGATAAATCTTATTTTGATATCTGGTAAGTAATTTCTTAATATTGAAACTGCTGCGATGTTTTCTAGAGTTGGAGCATCTCCTATTGATACTAGGACGATATCTACTCCTTTATTATCATTGCTTGCAAAGTTCCATTTTGATAAGCCTTTGGCACAATGTTCTTTGGCTTCTTCCATTGTAAGCCACTGGGGGCGCATATGTTTAGAGGCTACAATTACATTGATATAGTTTTTGGTTTTTATGATATGATCAAAGCATGATAGAAGGCAGTTACTATCTGGAGGTAAATATATTCTTACGATATCGGCTTTTTTGTTAACTAGATGATCAATAAAGCCGGGATCTTGATGGGTATATCCGTTATGATCTTGTTGCCATACATTTGATGTTAAGATATAATTTAGTGATGATATTTCTTTTCGCCATGGTAATTCTTTTGATACTTTTATCCATTTGGCATGTTGACTAGCCATAGAATCTACTATTCTAATAAAGGCTTCATAACTTACAAATACTCCATGTCTACCTGTTAAAATATAACCTTCTAGCCAGCCTTCACAGGTATGTTCACTAAGGTATGAATCCATTATTCTGCCATCATATGATAGGTATTCATCTTCTTTTTTCTTTGTTAAATACCAACATCTATTATCTGCTTCAAATATATGTGATAATCTATTACTCATTGTTTCATCTGGTCCAAATACTCTAAAGTTATTAGGGTTTTCTTTTATGATATCTCTTATAAATTCTCCTAGTACACGCATATCTTCTTTTTCTATTTCACCAGGATGGGTGAATTTTACAGCATATTTATCGATACTTGGTACTTTTAATTCTTGTAATAGTAATCCACCATTGGCATTAGGATTAGCTCCCATTGGATTATATGGTACTAATTTTTTTAGATATGGTAATAAATGTCCATTATCATCGAATAGTTCTTCTGGATGATAACTCTTTAACCATTTTTCTAATTGTTTTAATTCTTCATCATTTTCTAATGGTATTGGTACTTGATGACTACGGAATGTTCCTTCTACTTTTTTTCCTTCAACTAATTTAGGACCTGTCCATCCTTTAGGAGTTCTAAGTACTATCATAGGATAAAAGACTCTTTCTACTTTATTATTATATCTAGCATTATACTGGATTTTTTTTATTTCTTTTATTATTCTATCTAGAGTAAGAGCCATATTTTTGTGTAATTCCATAGTGGTACTTCCTTCAACTAAATATGGTTTCCATCCATAGCCATATAATAGTGAAGATAATTCTTCATTACTTATTCTAGATAATACTGTTGGATTACTTATTTTATAACCATTTAAATGAAGTATTGGAAGGACTATACCATCTCTTTTGGGATTTAAAAATTTATTTGAATGCCAACTAGTGGCTAGTGGTCCGGTTTCGGCTTCACCATCTCCTATTACACATGCTGCGATTAGATCAGGATTATCAAAGACTGCTCCAAAGGCATGAGACAGGCTATATCCTAACTCTCCTCCTTCATTTATTGATCCTGGTGTCTCAGGAGCAGCATGAGAGGCTATTCCTCCAGGAAAGGAGAATTGTTTAAATAGTTTTTTTAATCCTTCTATATCTTCACTTACTTCGGGATAGGTATTACTATATGTTCCTTCTAAATATACATTTGATACAACAGCATTACCTCCATGACCTGGACCTGATATGTATATCATATTTAAATCGTTCTTTTTGATTATTCTATTTAAATGTGTATATATAAAGTTTTGTCCTGGTACTGTTCCCCAATGTCCTACTATTTTCTTTTTGACATGACTCCATTTTAATTCTTCTTTTAATAAGGGATTATCTAATAAATATAATTGTCCTACTGATATATAATTTAATGCTCTGAAATATGCATTCATATCTTTTAATTCTTTTTTTGAAATACCCATTATATCACACTCTCTATTCTTTATTTAAGTATATCATAAATTATTTTTCTTAGCAATAAATTTTCTTATTTTTAAAGTAAAGTCTTTAGTCTTTACTTTATCATATATAGCCTACTAATTGTAGTCTATATATGAACTATATTAAGATACTATATTTAGGGTGAAGTGCTTTCTAACTACGATATTATCAAATAAAAAGATATTATCTAGTATTTTTTAATTAATTTAACTTATAAATTTTAAACTTTAATAATAAGTTTTAAATAAAATATTTTATTTTATAATAAATTATGGTACAATTATTTAGGAGGAAGAAGTATGAAAATTATCGAACTTACAGAAACACAATTTAAAAATTATTCTAAATTACATAGTTCTAGAAATTATTATCAAACAGTAGAATATGCTCATAGTAATAAGGGTACTATATATTATTTAGGATATATTAATGAAAATGATAATACTTTAATGGCAGCAGTTCTACTACTAGAAAGAAGTTTAGGAAAAATTAAATTTGGTTATGTTCCAGGATCTTTCTTAGTAGATTATAATAATGATAATTTATTTAAAGACTTTATTACCTCACTTAAAGATTATTTAAAGAAGAAAAAATATATTTATGTTACTACTGATAATATTTCAACATATAAAATGTTTGATAAAACTGGTGATGTTGTTTATTATGATACTAATATTATTAAGTTATTTGATGAATTATCTTTTAAAAAAATAGGAAAATTGCCTATTAGAAATGTTGTTCTAGAAACTGAAAAGACTCCAGAAGAGACTTTTAAGCTATTTAATGCTAATACTAAAAGAAATATTAATTTATCAATTCGTAGGGCTATTAATATTTATAAGGATGAGAGTAATGATATTAATCCATTGTTAGATATGAATAATACTATTAAGAAAAATAAAATTATTAATATTATTAATAATTTTAATGATGATAATGTTAAGGCAGAAGTATATTATGCTAAGATAAATCCTGAACAATATGTTAATAATTATAGATATATTCTTAAGGAAGAAGATAAAAGAAATGATAATTTAAATGAAATTATGCAAAATATTAATGTTAAAAAAACTGATTCTATTATAAATAAAAAAATGAATTCAGATAAGAAAATTACTAAATATCAAAATGAAATAATTAAAGCTACTGGTGTTTATACTAAATATCCTAAGGAAGTTATTATTGGGGGTATATTAATTATTAAAAATAATAGAGAAATATATTTTTTTGATGAAGCATATAATAAAGATTTAGAAAAGTTTTATTCTTCACATTTGATAAAATGGGAGATTATTAAAAAATATTTAAATGAAGGATATAAAATATTTAATCTTGGTTCTATTAAAAGTATCGATAAAAAGGATGGTAATTATACATTTAAAATGGGATTTGGGGCTAAGGTATATGAGTATATTGGTACTTATGATTTAATTATTAATAGATATTTATATTACTTTGCTAAATTCATAGTTAAAATTAATGAAATGATAAAGAGAATTACTAAAAAGTAATTCTCTTTTAATATATTTATTTTAAGTCACTACTTCCAAAAGGAAAAGGGCATAAATCTTTAACTAGATATGTTTCTTTTTCGCCATCATTACTATATAAAACTATTTCAGCATCTTTAGAAAAAAATTCGCTTATAGTTTGTCTACATATAAAACAGCATGATGATATTTTAGGACTATCACACATTACATATAGTTTACTAAATTCTCCTTTTTTATAACCGCTGGCAATGGCGGAGGTGATGGCTACTCTTTCGGCGCAAATGGTTCCACCATATGAAGCATTTTCAACATTTACTCCTCCAAAACTTTTTCCATCATTCATTAAACATATACTTGCCACTCTAAAGCCCGAATATGGACTATAACTATTCTTTAATAATCTTTTTAAACTTTCTTCCATTAAAATCCTCCTAGTAAATTAATTATTTTTGGTACAAATATTATTACTCCTACTACTAAAGAAAAGATACACATAAGAAGGACAGAAGAAGCTGCTATATCTTTTACTTCTCCTGCTAACTTATTATATTTTGGACTAACAAGATCAACCAATCTTTCTATTGCTGTATTAATTATTTCACTTACTAATACTAGTCCAATTACTATAATTATGATTATAAATTCTATTTTATCTATCTTAAGAAGATACGATAAAACTAAAGCTATAATACCTAAAAGTATTTCTCTTTTAAAATTATCTTCATTAATATTAATAAATCTTAAGCCATCTATACAATTCTTAAAACTATCTTTAAACTTCCGTCTTTTCTTAGTTCGTGAAAGCATATTAGTCTCCTTTATCTATTGATACCGTATTCCTTAAGTAATTCTTCTTGTTTACCAAACATTTCTTTTTCTTCTTCTTCAGTCATATGATCATATCCAAGTAAATGTAATAATCCATGGGTAGCTAAGAAACATACTTCTCTTTCTCTTGAATGATTATATTCTATTGCTTGGTCATAAGCTATATCTACTGCTATATAAATATCTCCTAGTAACCTGAAGTCTTCATAAACAATATCAGGATTATCTTCTAAAGCAAAAGATATAACATCAGTTACTCTATCTACTTTACGATACTCCTTGTTTATTCTATGAATTTCTTCATTACTTACAAATATTATATTAAATATTGCTGTTTCTATTTCTAATTTTTTTACAACAAATTCCATATATTTTTGTAATTTATCTATTTCTATTATTTCTTTATCTGTTTCATTAAATATTTCAAACATAATTATCCCCCTATCACATCGAAAACATTTATATTAAAAGAATATAACATAACTAAAACTAAAATTATAATTATAAGTATATCTAGTATTGTATCATTCTTAAATAATTTTATTTTATTTTTTATAGCATCTAATCCTACATATATTAAGAATCCTACTATACCTCCAACTAAGTTAAGTATAATATCATCTATATCAAATACTCTACCTATATAATATTGTACCACTTCGATGGTAAGAGAAGCTATTATAGTAAGAATTGTTACTACTCCTAACTTTCTATTCTTAAGTAAATAAGAAGATAGAAAACCAAATGGTATAAATAACATTATATTCCCCATAACATTTCTAAAAAACTTATGAGAACCAATATCATATCTAAATATTTCTTTAAATGGTATAAAATTAGAAGTTCCATAGTTAATATCTTGAAAAGTAACTACATGAAATAGACATAATAAATATATTACTGCTAATAAATATATTATTTCCTTATGAAGTAAAAACTTCTTATGTTTAGTTATTAAGTAAGTTATTCTTAAACTAGATATAATAACTGTTATTATAATTAACATCGGCCATACATCTGGTAGTACTTCCATAAATGTCTGTTTTATCACTTCTACCATCTCCTTCTTACCTCATATTAATTATATCTTTTTTTTAATAATTTTACAATACATTTTATTTAAAAATTAAAACTCTTCATTGCTGAAGAGTTCTTTTTATATAGATAATTGGTATGGAGCTGTACTAGTACCAGTTCCTGACTTTATATCCACACTAGAATCAAGATAAAGGACTGGGGTGATTCCATTTGTACCGTACACATTACGATTGCTAATATTTCCAGCCGATTTGACAACCCATGCAACATTGGAAGTATCAGTATGTTGAGTTAAGAGCCATCCATGATTATTTCCATTATGTGTAATAATTGGTTTAATCCAATTGCTATCTATACAAGTAGTACTATTATTATAATAATATAATTGCTGTGAACATTTACTTAAGTCTGTGGCATAACTATAATCACTTGGATAGGCAAGTGCTATTTTGCCTAGCGAAGCATTTGGTCTTCCTGAATATACCTTTGTTCCTCTTTCATAGTTATATATTTGATTTGAATATATCGTATGAACATTCCATCCTGCTAGATGATATGCAGTTTCTGATATTGCGTTTCTTGTCTTATCATTTTTTATTCCTGCAGAAGTAAAATTACATGTTGTTGTAGCGTTATTTTGGCCATAATAACAATTACCACTCTTAGCATTGTAATACAAGCTTCCTCCAGTAGGCTCCGATTCATAACCAGGATTTAATAATTTCATTAGTCTAGCATCTGTCCAGTCATTTTTTCCGTTATTTGTTTCTGCTCCAGTTGATGTATTTTTATTATCCCATGAATACGTTCCTATTTGACTACCTCTTATTAGTTTTAGCTTACCATTAAATACTCCTATTATTCTCCATTTTTCACATGTTGATGATGATTGATTTGTATATTTAGAGCAATTAAAATATATATAGTTTTTGGGTGATGCTCCATAATATCTAATATTACCGCCTACATCTTTCATAAGACTATGAGTAGTATCATACTGATAAGTTATATTATTATTTGTTATTGATGTTTTGGTTGCGTTTTTATATAAATTGGTTATTAAGGTTGCAGCTTTTGTTGATTCAGTACAACTTCCAGTAACTAAATTTTTTCCTGATGGTACTATTAAGTCTCCACCATTTTCATAGCCTAAAATAGTGGATAATGTTGCTGTACTTGAAGTTGTTCCTGTATTTTCAACAGATAGTTTTATATATTTGCTTTTACCATAATCTACTGTTCCTGTTACTGGATCGGTAGTATCCGTATAATACTTTACTGTTATATTAGTACCACTATAACCTATGCCATACTTAACTATACCTTTATTGGTATTAGTTAATTTATAGTATACTGTTTTAGTGCCATCTGCAGGTACTGTAACAGTAGTTCCATCAGTTATGGTAACATTATGATAACCACTTGTATCTTTGGTTATATCACCGCTTAAAGCAAATGTTTGATATAATCCTAGTATAACTATGGCACTTAGTATAATCACTCCTACTATTACTAGATGCTTTTTTTGCATTATTTACCTCCCTATTAAATTACTATGAAAAAATCCTAGCATTTCTACTAGTTATTTCATATTATTTATCTAGATCGTATTTATCTAAATCTTCTGCTATTTCAAGTTGTGACTTTATTATATTTTTTACTCTATTTTTATATACAGTAATATTCTTTTTTAAGAGCATTGCTTCATGCTCTGTCTTTTCAGCATTTAATAATGCTTCATGGACAATAGCATTCGCATTATTTCTAGCTTCTTCTACAATCATATTTGCTTCTTCTCTAGCTAAACTTTTGATTCTATCAGAAGTATCTCTCGCAGCCATTATTGCTTCAGTTACTTTTATTTCACTTACTTTCTCTTCTTTTAATTTTTCTTCTAATGAAGAGATTTTTGTTTGCAACATTGCATTTTCATTATTTAATTTTTCTAGTCTTTTTATTACTATATCAATAAATCTATTTACTTCTTCCATATTATAGCCTTCATTAACTACAGTAAATCTCTTCATTATAGTCACCTACTTTATTACCATTCTAAATCTGGATCGTTTTTCTTTTTACCTTTTTCTTCGTCTTCAGAAATTGTGCCTTCAACATTAACATTCTTTGGAGTACATAAGAATATTCCTCCACCTATTTTTTGAAGATCCCCTCCAATAGCATATACTGTTCCACTTAAAAAATCTACTATTCTTTTTGCTTGATCGGGAGTTACTCTTTTCATATTGACAACAACAGTATTTCTTTTTTTAAGATGATCTGCTATCTGTTGACTTTCTGAATATGCACGAGGTTCTAAAAGAATCATTTTACCTGTACCACTTGGTATTGTTACTTTTTCAGCATCATAGTATTCATCTTCACTTACTTCGTCCATAACTTCTTCAGTTACAAATTTTTTTAATTTGTTTAATGCCATATTCATCTCTCCTATTCTTCTTAATTTTACCATATTTCTTTTTAAAAAACAATATCTTTTTTTATTTAATTACATTTTATATTATATTTATTCTCTTCATCTTTAATCAGTTCATATTTAAATCCTTTGACACTACAATCATAAGTTACTAATACTTCACTTTCTAAACTAATTTCTTTTTTATTTATTGGATTAACTAGTTCACCACCCAAATAACCAGCATCTACTAATGTCTTTAATTTTATTCCTTTAGGAGTACCACTGCAATCAAAGCCTAACTCATACTTATTTTGATTAACATACATTTTAGCAGCACTTTCTATATTATCAATCATTTTTTCACATGATCTTTCTTTATTTTTATCTATTAATACCATTACATTTGGTATTAGTATTAATGATAATATTGCTATTATAGCTATTACCATTATAACTTCAATTAAAGTAAATCCTTTTTTATTCATCACTATCACCATGATATAATATTCTTTCTAACTTACCAGGACAATTTATTTCGTTTCCCACATAACTTTTACCTTTATATAAATACCTAATACAGTTATTTTCAAATATGTATTTACCTGTATATTTAGCTTTATATGGGTATGTTGGTTGAGCAGGATTAGTTATTTCTTTATTAAATTCATAATCTTTTTCTATATCACTAGTTATTATATCTAATCTACTCTTTTTAGTACCAAGTAGTGTTAAATAAGATCCTATTAAAACAACAAATAGAATAAGTAATCCATATAGAACTGCAGTTATTGCAAAACCTTTATTATTTAACTTCATAATTCCTCCTAGTAAGTAATTACTTTCTTATCTGTAGTACCTAACTTATTTTTATTTTCTTCTTTAATAACAATAGTATCAGGATTGCCATCAGATATATATTTACTTTTCTTTAACATGTTAAATACCATATCGATATCAAATTCTTTACCATTATTATCATAAGCTCGACATCTCTTTAAGAAAGTCTTATCAAAATCTTTATCAAAACATGATACTTCAGGTTCCCAGCCTACTCTTAAGGCTGCTTCTGTTTCATATGTTTTTCCATTATAACTGGTTGATAAAACATATTTAAAATTATCATGTGTTTTTACATAAGGGCTACCAAATGGTAAGGCTATTATTTTTACATATTTACCTGGTATTACTTTTTCTAACTTATCATATACATAAGCTATTTCTTTTTGTACTCTATCACCACTAGATTTTTTAATATCTAGATGCGTCTGGGTATGATTACCTATATCATAACCATTTTCTACCATCCATTTTAAGATTTTATCATTATATTCACTTTGATTAAATATACCGCCATTTACAAAGAATGTTGCAGTAACATTAGTGTCAGGATGTTTCTTTTTAAATTCTTCTAATATGCCAACTGCACTATTCTTATCAATAATAATATTACCTTTATCATCTAGTCCAGTAACTTTAATATTATCTTCATTACCATCATCAAAAGTAAGTATAATAGGACTCTTACCATAACTAGCTTTTACTATGCCATTAATATAATCATCTAGTCTAATCATTTCATAACCATTTTCATAATAAAATTCTAAGTCTTCTCTAAAAGCTTCTGGTGTTCTATTATAACCATCTTTATCGACATTGCCTCCAACTGTACCAGTACTATTACTAGTCTTTTCTCTAATACCATGATACATCATAATAGGTACTTTGCCTAATTCATTAATACCATCACTAGCTAATTTATCTTTATCTAATTTACCAAGTGATACTACTACATCAATTGAAGTAACATCTTTAATACTATCTCCCTCTTTAATACTTTGACTAATTACTTTGTCTTTCTCAATATTATCATCATATTCATAACTAATATTAACTTTAATATTCTTATCTTTACTAAAACTATTTACTTCTTCTAAAGTATTTAACTTTATCATTATATTTTTATCTTTTCTATGTTCTATCTTATTATTCTTACTTAATATAAGTAAGCCTCCACCTACTAATAATATTAATGCTATTATAATTATTACTACTACTAAACTTCTTTTTACTCTAGTTTTTTTTCTCATAATTTATTTCTCCTCTATTTATTTAATTATAATACATTTTTATACTTTTGAAAAGATATATTTTGTAAAGTATTCTATTATTATATAAATACTTGCATTATTTTATCTGCGCATACAATTATTTATTTTAAAGATTATGAATATAGAATTTAAAATACCCTCTAAAACCTTATGTTTAGAGGGATATTATTATATTAATTATTTCTTTAAATATTCAATTGCTTCTTTAAAGTTATCTACTCTTACTATTTCTAAATCATATTTATATTTATTCTTAGTCATAATTGCTTCTTCATAGTTAGCAGTAGGTACAAAAACAATTTTAACATTATCTTTAGCGGCTCCCATTATTTTATATTTTATACCATCTATTTCTCCTACTGTACCATCATATGATATAGTTCCAGTACCTGCGATTTTACGATCTTTGATGATATCTTCATCTGTTATAGCATTATAGATAGTAAGTGTTAACATTAATCCACCAGAAGCACCTGATTCACTATTTTTAAATTTAATATCTATCTTCGGATCTATATCATAATCATACTCTGTTACTATTACTACTCCTACTACTTTAGAATTACTTTCAAGATATATTTTACTATTTACTTCTTTTTCTTTATTATTTCTTAATATCTTAAAAGTTACAGTATCATTTTCTTCTTTATTATTTATAATTTTCTTAATATCATTTACATCTTCACAAGTAGTATTATCAGCACTTAATATTATATCTCCTACTTCTAGGCCATTATCTTTAGTTCTAGCAATAACAACATTTTTCTTTTCTTTGATAGTTATACTTTTACCGGCTTCAGTATATGCTACCATCGTAGCTATATCTAAGGAATTATCACGCATAATAGTATTTCTTCTATTTATTTCTTTTACTGATTCATTAGATATTTGTCTTTCTTTGTTATTCTCAATATCATAACTTTTTAATTTGGCTAGTAAAAGAGAGGCTGGTGTTCCTTCATACTCACTTACATATAGCATATTTAAACTACCTTTACTTTTTTTATTATAATTATCCATTACTACTCTATCAGTTATATTTATAGTACCTCCTGGTGCCATAATATAATATGGTAATTTTACATTAAAAAATAATACTATTAATATCATTAATATTATAAATTTATAATTTTCTTTAATAAAATTTTTTATTTTCATTATATCCTCCTTCTTTTTTCTTATGTTATATCATATATTAAATTATGAAAAAATATTCTAATTTAATTATTAATCTAATTACTTTTTTTATTTTAATTCTTATTTTATTTAATAAAAGCTTAGTATCCACTACTATTACTAGTTCTTTTTATATTTGGTTTAATACTTTAGTTCCTTCTATGCTACCGATGTTTATTTTATCAGATATTTTAATTAATTATAATTTTATTGAATATATTCCCAAAAGAATTACTAATTTTATTAGAAAATTATTTAATATTAGTAATAATTCTGTACTTATCTTATTTATATCATGTATTTCAGGATTTCCTGGTAATGCTAGGGCATTAAAAGAAGCTTATGATCTTAATCTTATATCTAAAGAAGAAGTAGAACATCTTCTTTTATTTAATCATTTTCCTAATCCTTTATTTGTACTTCAGACAGTAGGTGTCTTCTACTTAAAAGATGATATATTAGGTATTATTATACTAGTTAGTATTTATATCTCTAATACTATTATTGGTATTATATATAGAAGAAAGAACCATCCTACTAAGGTTAATTATATAACTAATATAAATAAAAGTCAAAGCTTTATGAATGTATTTTCTAATAGTATTAAAAAAAGTATCAATACCCTTCTTATGATATCAGGAATTGTTACTTCTTTTCTTATTATTAGTACTTTAATTTGTTATATTTTAAATTTTGATGGTATTATAGCTATGTTTATTAAAGGAATATTAGAAATGACTATGGGTCTTAGTTTACTTAGTTATTTAGATATTAGTAATTTTATTAAGTTAATTATAGCTACTTTTATTATTTCTTTTGGAGGTATTTCTATTCATCTACAAATTATATCTATACTAGAAGATATTTCTTATTTTAAATATTTAAAAGGAAGAATTATTGGTAGTATTATTTCTTGTTTGATTTCAATAATTCTTTTTATAATTTTCTTCTAATTCTCTCTGAATGAACCCATGCATTAGCAGAAATATTTCTATTTAATAAATCTTTATTAATGGGTAATTTTATATCTAACATTTGTCTTAATTCAGTTATAAAAAGTAAATATAAATAATCTAGTTCGTAAGTATTTATTTCACCATTATTATATAAATATAAAAGATAATTAGAATAAGTATCTATTAAGAAATGGTTTATTGCTAATAAAGCATCTGTTGCTTTTTCACTTTTAAAAATACTTTTTCGATAATTTAAAATATAATCAGTTCTATATATGAAATTTTTAATATTTGTAATATTTGTAAAATTATTTAATGTTCTTATTAAGTTATATAGATCAGCATGAAAGTACATATCTTTCATATACTTTTTACTAATTATTTTTTCTAATAGTTTAATAATTATTATTTCATATACATAAGATGTTTCATTTCCTTTTACTTTAAACATTTCTATATTTTGATATTCAGTATATCCTTCGTTTAGGGCTTCTCCTAGTGAATAATTATTAGTTGTTTGACTAAAGCCATTATAAAATATATTTCTATCTTCATCATAATAAGAACTTAATGAATGTAATACTTCATGGGTTAATGAACTTCCTGAGTACCTACTGGTATATAAATATATACAATTCTTTTTTACATTATATTCTGCTATGGTATTATTTGATATAATACTAAATATTAAGCCTTTAATATATTCTTCTCTTACTTTTGTATTTGGTATATTACTATAAAGAAGTTTTATATTATCTTTACTAACATCATTTTTTATTGTTTGATAAATATTTTCTAAACTTTTTTTATATTTATTATCTAATATAGTAAATTCTATAGATTTATTTTTTTCTTTTATTTTTTCTGGTAATTCATATACTGCACATTCTTCATCTAAGCAAATGCCTCTCATTTATATTACTCCTCGTTTCTTGTTTATTATTATATAATAATATTAATAAAAAGGCAAGAAAAAAAGACTTATTAAGTCCTTAGTAAACAATTGGTGACCTGTATGGAATTCGAATCCATGAATGTTGCCTTGAGAGGGCAATGTGTTAAGCCACTTCACCAACAGGCCATAGTTATAATGTCTTTTTTTAAGACATTATTATTTTATCATATTTATTTTGTTTTATCAATAGTTTATTTATCGATATTTATTAATTCATAATTAGTAGTTCCAAAATTTAATTTATTTGAGGCTTCTAGGATATGTGTTCCATGTCTTGAATCTATTCTTTCTACTAAATGATCACGACCTGGATCTGTACTATTATATACTAAATCTATGCATACTTTATCTATGGCTACTGGATCTAAACTTGCAAGTACGCCGATATCTTTCATACATGGATCTTCTGCAACAGCACAACAGTCGCAATCAACGCTCATATTTTTCATAACATTTATATAGGCAATATTACCTTTAAATTTATTATGTACTACTGATGCTGCATCAGCCATTGCTTCAATAAATTTATCTTGCTCTGGTAAATTATCCCATAATTTATTTGCATCTGTTGTTTTACCAGCAGTATGGATGTATACTTTACCTCTACTTGATGCTACTCCTATTGATAGTTGTTTTAAAGCACCACCGTATCCTCCCATAGGATGGCCTTTAAAGTGTGATAATACTAATATACTATCATAATTATCTAAATGGCTTCCAACATAATCTTTTTTTATAACAAGACCATTTGGTATATCTAAAGTCATATCTTTTTCACTATCCATAATATCTACTTTATAATATTTATCCCAACCATGACTAGTTATTAACTTTTTATGTTTTTCAGTAGTATTTCTTGCTCCATCATAGGCAGTATTACATTCTACTACGGTACCTCCTACTCTATCAATAATATTTTTTACAAATTCTGGTCTTAAGTAATTTTGATTACCTTCTTCACCAGAATGTAATTTTACTGCTACATTTCCTTTTAATTCTATTCCTAATTTTTCATATATTTTTACTAAAGATTCTTCAGTTATTTTTTTAGTAAAGTATACTTTGGCTTTTTCCATATTATCTAAATCCTTTCTATCTATATATAATTATAACATAGATATAGAAAAATATTAATTTTTTTGTAAGAAAGACCTTAGGCTTTCTTACACTTTGAGAGACTACAGGCTCGAAAAGATAAAAGAAAAAGAACATTAAAGTTCTTCTTCAAGACTATTAATTCTATTTATTATTCTATCTTTACCTAGTAATCTCATAATTTCATATAAGTCAGGAGTCATACTCTTACTAGTTAAAGCAACTCTAAGGACAGTAGAAATATCAGCAACTGATCCTTTATAATTATCTGGATTCTCACGGTATTCTTTCATATTACTACAGTATCCTAAACTATCAGTTAATTCTTTTACTTTATTAAACCATACTTCTTTATCAGATACATCAAAATAGTTATCAATATAAGTATTTAGTATTCTAATTATTTCTTCTTTATCAGTAATATTACCCCATTCATAAGAAATAGGATTATATAATTCATCATACATATAGAATATTTGACTCTTTATCTCACTAAAACTAGCATAATCTTTTCTTGGTTTCTTTTGTTCTCTCTCTATATTTAATATATTTTTTGTATATTCTTCATACTTAGTTATTAATTCATAAAAATCTTGATCATACTCTTTAGACCATTTAGATAAATAATTATATACTTCATCTTTAGTCATTCTACTGATATAATTTTTAGATATGTTATTTAATTTTTCTAAGTCATATAGAGCTCCTGATGGAGACATCTTTTTAGGTGAGAAAGTAAAATCTAAGAAAGTCTTATCTGGATTAGCATTATGCCACTCTTCATAATTAGAATTAATAATTGTCATTAATGATTCTATTACTGCTACTGTAGGATATCCTTTTTCTTTATAGAAACTCATACTTGCTTCTGGATCTTTTCTCTTACTTATCTTTCTCTTGATATCACCATCTTGTTTCATAATAAGTGGTGTATGAATATATTTAGGAGGTTTTAATCCTAATGCTCTAAACATCTCAATATGTTTAGTAACGCTAGGTAACCACTCTTCTCCTCTTACGACATGAGTAGTATGCATTAAATGGTCATCTACTACATGAGCAAAATGATAAGTAGGAAGCATACTATCACTTTTCATTATTACATCATCAGTATCATTTTCACTCAAACTAAGTTTACCTTTAGTTAAATCTTCAAAAATAATCTTATTATTAAAATCTCCTTCAGATTTAAATCTTATAACATAAGGTTCACCATTCTTAATTCTTTCAATAGCGGTATCTACACTAATATTTCTACATCTAGCATATCTTCCATAATATCCAGTTCGCATTTTCTTTTCTTCTTGATTTTTTCTTAATTCATCTAGTTCTTCTTTAGTACAAAAACATGGATATGCTCTTCCTATTTCAATTAATTTCTTAATATAAGCATGATATATATCTTTTCTTTCACTTTGAATATAAGGACCATAATTACCTACTATTTCTCCTTTATATTCATATTCATCAGGTACTATTCCATATTCTCTTAAAGTAGACATTATTAATTCTACTGCTGAATTTACCTCTCTTAATTTGTCGGTATCTTCATTTCTAAGATAGAATATTCCGCTAGAGTTTTTAGCAAGTACATAATCAGTAAGTGCTTGATAAAATCCTCCAATATGCATATACCCTGTTGGACTAGGAGCAAATCTTGTTACTTTTTCTCCTTCTTTTAATTCTCTTTCTGGATATAAACTCTCATAATAATCTACATCGTGTTCTAAATTAGGAAATATTAAATCTGCTAAATCTTTATTTGTCATGTTTTTCACCTCTACTTTTTATTTATTTAGGTATCCATTATATTCATTTATCACTTAGTTTAGTATAATATATTGAAAGGACTGGTGACTACTATGTATGGTTATGGATATCCAAGTTATGGATATGGTTATTCCACAGGAGCTTACTGGATAATTATAGTAATATTACTTATCTTCTTTGTTCTATTTTGGGGTAATGGTTGTTCACAAAATAGATGCAATTCCTGCAATCGCTAATCATATCTAAAATAAAGCCCTTAATAGGGCTATTTTTTTATTTGGTTGCCCTGGTTAGATTCGAACTAACGCATGTCAGAGTCAGAGTCTGATGCCTTACCGCTTGGCTACAGGGCAGTAATAACAATATAATTATAGCATTAACTATATTGTTATGCAAGGTATTTATTTATTTTTAATCAAATAAACCTTTGATATCTTTAATATATATTCTTTTATTATTAATATCTATTTTATCTATTATATTATCATTATATGGTATTAAATATTCTTTATCATTATTCTTGATATTAAATAATACTGTCTTATCATATCTTTCTATATCTACAATAGTACCTTTATTATTATCTTCATAGATAACATTTAGTCCTATTAATTCTTCATCTAGATATTTATTATTATCTAATTTTATATCACTTTCATTTACATAAGCATTCTTTCCTTTATATTTTAATACTTCATTAATGTTATTATAGCCTTTTAATGTTATCATATCAAAGTTTTTATGCTTACGATAAGTATTTATTATTTCTTTATCTTTCTTATCGATATATATTGTCATATTATTTATAAATACTTTATCTTTATAAGGAAATTTTGATAATAATCTAAGTTCTCCTTTTATTCCATGAGTATTTACTATTTTTCCTATTTTAATTAATGTCATATTTATCATCCATTTCATATAGAAGTATAGAAGTTGCTACTCCAGCATTTAAGCTCTCTACTTCTTTATTCATTTTTATATATAGGTATTCATCACATAAGTTATTTACTTCTTCAGATACGCCATTACCTTCGTTTCCTATTACTAAGGCATATTTTCTTTTTAGAGAGATATCTTTAACATTTATTCCTCCATCTACTTTAGTACCATATATTTTATAATTATCTTTTTTTAGTTTGGTAATAAGGCTTGGTAAATCTCTTACTATTATATTGATATGGAAGATCATACCTTCGGTAGCTCTAAGTACTTTAGGATTATACATATCTACAGTAGTAGGACTTATTACTATGGTATCAATATTGAAGGCTTTTGAAGATCTTATTATGGTACCTAGATTACCTGGATCTTGAAGATTATCTAATAAAAGAAGACGATCTCCTAGTAATGATTCTTCTTTTTTTAGAGAGACTCCTACTACATTTGGAATACTATCAGTACTTGATATTTTCTTCATTACTTCTTTTGTTACATAAGTGGTAGGTATATCTATATTTATTGTTTTTCCTTCTAAAACAAAGATTTCTTTTAATAGATTGCTTTTACCAGCTTCAGTAACTAGGTTTATTCCTTCAATTAAAAAGGTATTTGTCATATTACGGTATTTCTTTTCTTTTAATTTACATATTTCTTTTATTCTACTATTAGTTAGAGATGTTATTATCATATTTACCTCCGTCATAAGTATTTTATCATATATTTCTATCTCAAACAATATGATAATTTATTTTTTTCTTATTTCTATTCCTAGTACGCCATATTTTTCTTGTTCTTCTTTGGAATAATATGCTTCCATATCTTTAGATTCTGCTGGTTCGTCTTCTGCATAACCCATTTCTATTTTATTAAAATGTTTATATAGTTCTTTAAAACTAGGGTATTTATATAGGTTTATTATATCTACAGACAACTTTTCATTAGTATCTCTATTAGTAAATTCTATTTCATCTACTACTTTAAGTAGGCTTCTTTTTTCGTCATTTAATCTTAGTTCTATAGTCTTAGTACCTTCTTTTATACTTTTAAATGGTCTATTATTTAAATTCATATTGTGTTTCATACTGCCCCCTAGGAATTATTTCTTAAGTACTTTCTTATTTCTTTATAATTTGGATAATACTTAGATACTTGTAACCAGAAATTTTTTGAATGATTAGGATGAATAAAATGGGATAATTCATGGACTATTACATAGTTTAAACATTCGATATTATATTTTGATAATTCTGAGTTTAATGTTACATTATGATTCTTTATATTGCATACTCCCCATCTACTAGTCATTTTTCTTATTTTTAGATTAGGAATGGGGATTTGTTCTTCAAAGATATTGTAATAATGGTCTAATCTTTCCTTATAAATATTGGTTATATACTTAGATAAATATTTGTTTAATGTTTTTTCATCTTTGGTATATATTTTATTATCTTCTATTTCGGTATTTGGAAAGCCATATACGATATCATAAGTTATTCCAAATAGTTTAAAAGAGGTATCTTCTTTTTTTTGATTATCTTTTAATAAGACTTTATTTATAAAGGAAGTATTATCTTTAATTAATTTATTTATTGTAAATGAAGAAGTAAGATAATTTGTTGTTACTATTATCTTACCCTCTTTTACTCTTAAATAAGTATTTTTATTATTCTTTCTTATTATCTCTATTGGATATTCTTTATTGTTAAGAATATAGGTATTAACGGAAGCCACCGCCACCGCCTCCTCCTCCGAAGGAACCGCCTCCTCCGCCACCAGAAGAGAAGCCACCGCCTCCAGCACCAGTAGAAGAATATGACTCTGCTCTTGACCTAGCAGTACTAGCAGCCTTTACTGTACTATACGATAGTCGATTAATATACATTAATGTGTCAAAATCCACATAATTGCCTTGTTCTATAAGTACCTCAGGATATAGATTTTTTAATTGCTTTGCTACTTTATCCGCTATTCCAAATATATAAGCAAACATTAGATATTCATCCCATATATGAACTTCAAGTACTTCTCTTGTATCGATTCTAGAAAATTCTTCAAGAAATTTCTTTAATCCATATAATTTAGTACTATCTTCATAGATGGTATCATCCATAACATTTTTCTTTTTACATTCATTTTTGTCTGTTCTATTATAAATATGATTATCATTTTTTAACTTATGGATTTCTACGGTATTTATTCTTTCGAATAAGTTAAAGAATTTACTATAATTTTTATTACACCATTTTTCTAACTCTTTGGTTTCTAGAATGCCGTCAGCACTTGCTTCATGCATAATATCAAATAGTTCTTTTTCTAAAACATTATCAAATGTTGGATTTAATGTAAGGTTGATACTACTAGTATTTTTATTAAATTTACCAGAAGGTCCGTTTTGAAAAGCTATTTTGTTTTCTTTAACCCATTTTATAATAATGGCTCCAAAGATATTTGTTTCTTTATAATTATTAAATAAAGTATTATTTAGTTTAACTAAAGTATTAGCATAATATATATCTTTATTACATGGTATATCTCTATATAATGGGGTGTTTTTCTTATCTATTGTTTTATTGTTTTTATAACCATAACCATTTCTAATAGCGGCACTTCCTGCTGCAAATACTATAAATAATGGTATTCCAAATAAAAGAATATAAGTAAGTCCTTGCCAAATATAGGAAGAAACACTAGGAGAATAATCATTATTGTCATCATAGTTATAATCTCCATTATAGTCATCTCCACTGGTACTACTATTATATTTAGTACTACCTTGATTAGCCATGCTTAGATATTCATCAAATGTTTTATCTAGTGTTGTGTTTAAAGTAAATGTATTTTCGGGAAACTTTACTAAAATAGTCATATATTCACTACTAGTGACTGTTGATTCGGAATCCATTTCAATATAACCATCATATACATAGGTTGGAGCTCCATATTTGCCATAACCCCATACATCTAATGTATCTGCATATTTAAAATCACTATATATTTTTATATATACTCTTTCGGGTGATGGGTTATAATTTTTGGGAAATAATGTCCAGTAAATCATTTGATAACCATCACTGGTATTTACTACAAAGTTACTGATATCATAACTTAGGGTATAAGTATTCTTACCATAGTTTGTTATACCAAAACATAATTCTACACCATTGTCTATATAGTGAAAGCCATTCTTATATTTTTTTTCATTAAATGAAGCGTTGATATTATAATCAGAATTATAAGTATATTCCTTCCCATTCATACTTACTTTAAAGTTACTTATTTTACTTTCTCCTAAATTGTAATATGGTTTATATCCTTCAGTACCTTGAATTAAATTAGTGGTCCACTCTTCGGTTACATGAGCAGTACCATTATTATCGACATATATTTTCATATCAATATTATTTATTTCATTGGCTAAGATGATACTTGGTACTAAGAATAATATCAAGGTAAATATTATTTTTTTCATTTTTATTCACTCCTATCAAAAAAGGACTTATAATTAATAAGTCCTAAAATTTCACTTGTGGATTTTCTCTATCTTTTTCATCAGCATTAAAGAACTCTAATTTTTCAAATTTAAACATAGAAGCTATTATACTTGATGGAAATTGTTCTCTTAAATTGTTATAAGTTAGAACTGTATCATTATAAAATCCTCTAGCATAACTGATTTTGTCTTCTGTTTCTTTTAAGTCAGCTTGTAATGACATAAAGTTTTCATTGGCCTTTAATTCTGGATAGGCTTCAGACAAAGCAAATAATTTGTTTAATGCACTTGTTACGGCATTAGATGCTTCTACTTCTTCATTAATGCCACTAGCAGTAGCCATTTTATTTCTTGCTTCAACTACTTCTTTTAGTGTTTTTTCTTCATGTTTAGCATATCCTTTTACTGTTTCTACTAAATTAGGAATCATATCACTTCTTCTCTTTAATTGTACATCTATTTGAGAGAATTGATCTTTTGCTTTATTTTTAGCGTTTATTAAGTTATTGTATACGCCAATAGCATAAAATACTAGAATAAGTAAAACTCCTACTACTATGATAATAATTATTGTTCCAATATCCATATTTTTTTCCTCCTTCAATTATTACAATTTAATGATATCATAATTTTATCTATTTGTAAATGTTTTATGAGTTTTTATTTTCTCTTTTTATTATATTTGAAGCTGCTACTATGGCATCACTAGCGGCTGTACTTAACTGGTAATAATCTTTTTTTATTACATCTCCTATTGCATATACTTTATCTATATTAGTCATGTAATTAGAGTCTACTATTATATAGTTATTATCTTTATTTACATTAAATATTTCACTATTAGGAGTACTACCTATAGCTAAGAATACTCCTTCTACTTCTAAGTTATCTTTATTATTTATTATTACTGAGGTTAATTTATTGTTGTTTTGATTATACTTAGTTATATTACTATTATATAGTACTTTGATATTTTTAGTACTATTTACTTTATCTATTAAATATTTATCAGCGGTTAATTTATCTCTACGATGGATTATTATTACTTCTTTACATATTTTTGATAGATATAATGCTTCGGTAAGGGAAGAAGAACCTCCTCCTACTACGGCTACTTTTTTATCTTTATAGAAGAAACCATCACATAGGGCACATGTACTTATTCCTTTTCCTAGTAATTCTTTTTCGTGTTCTAGAGATAGCATTCTACTTTTTCTACCTGTTGCTATTACTAGGTATTCGTATTTGATATTGTTATTTATTATTTTATTATTTAAATCGATACTTGTTATTTTTTTATTTAATATTTTTACTCCTAGTTTGGTTAATTGATTATATATATTCATGGCTAAATCAGGACCGGATATTTCTTCATAACCAGGATAGTTTTCGATACTTGGTATTTCGTTTAATACTCCTCCTGGGATATTATCTTCAACTACTAGGACATCTAGTCCTCCTCTTTTTAAATAAATACCAGCAGTCATACCTGCTATTCCTGAGCCTAATATTACTACTTTATGTTCTTCCATTTAATCCTCCTATATATTATTCCTATTATTCCTATTAATATTAATATTATTGATACTATTTGACTTATTCTAAATACTCCTAAATATAGGCTATCTGTTCTTAAGCCTTCTATTATTAATCTACCTATTCCATACCAGATAAAATATATATATAATAATAGGCCGGTATGTTTAAAGTTATCTTTCTTTCTTACTATTAATAATATTATAAAACCTATTATACACCATACTGATTCATATAAGAATGTTGGTATGTAGTAGAAACCATTTATTTTCATTCCTTCAATAATAAAATTAGGGATATGTAAGTTTTTTAAGTGTTCATAGGTTGTTATGGCTCCATGGGCTTCTTTATTGATAAAGTTACCCCATCTACCCATGGCTTGACCTAATATTAGATATGGTACTAAGGTATCTAGAGTTAGGTAGATATCTTTATTTTTCTTTTTACAATAATATATTATAAATATTATTGAAGATATTACTGCTCCATAGATGGCTAAACCTCCTTCCCATATTTTAAAGATACTTAAGTAGTTTCCTTTAAATACTGAATAGTTAAATATTACATAATATATTCTTGCTCCTAGTACTCCTACTGGTATTAGATAAAATATTAAATCTAATAAGAAATTTTTTCCTAATCCATTCTTTTCTGCTTTTTTTGATGAGAAATATATTCCTATTACAATAGCAGTTATTATTATTACTGAATACCAATATATTGTTATTGGTCCTATTGTTATTAGTTCTCTATGCATTTTTATCACCATATATATAATATCATATTTACTTATAAAATTAAAGTAGAATTATAGATATTAGTTTATTTTTATATGAAATGCCTGGGTCATTTCATATTACTTATAGCCTAATTCTTAGTCTATAAGTAAACAATAATAAGATATTATATTTAGGGTGTAGACTTTCTAATTTAGATAAAATAAAGTAAAAGAAGATAATCTAGTATCTTCTTTTACTGTAAAAATTAATAACTAGGAAGAAATCTTCCTAGTTATTTTTAATTTTCTCAATATAATTATTTACTTTTGAAGACCATGTTGGATCTTCGGCATATTTAGGATTCATCTCATCAGCAGTCATTAATCCGTAATCAACATATTTATTCTTGATATTTAAGATAAAACCGTAAATACCATCTTCTAATGTTTCAAAGGCTTGGTATTCACCACAACCAGATCCTTTTTGACCACCGACATTATTACATGTCTTTGCTAAATAAGAACAATTCCAAGTACATCCTGTTTCATGCATAGCTATTGCTACTGCTAAATATGGGTCTACTCCCAAATCTATTGAATACTTAGCAAATGATTCTCCTTTACCTGATAAATCTGATGATAATGTTCTATTTAACTTATCAGTTAATTCTTCGATAGTTAAATTATCATATACTTCAACTCTTTCAGGTACTACTTCAGTAGTAGGTTCTTCCTCATTTGAAAGATTTAATTCTACCACTTCTTCTTTATATACTGACGGATTGTATAATTCTTCCGTCATTACTATTTCATTCTTTTTGTTAATTTCATTATAGTAAAATAAACTTGATGCAAATCCTAAAGTTAACATTGAAGCCATTCCTACTCTAATGAGCGCGCTTGGTTTCATTTTATTCACTTCTTTCCGCCTTTTTGAAAAAGACGAGTTATATTATAGCAGTTTTCACTATATTTGTCAAATTAGGCTACTCTTCTGACATCAATGATAGGCATTATATACATGCTAGTTACTACTATTCCGACATTAGAATTTAAGGCATGAACTAGTTTTCCATCACCAATATATAGAGCTGCATGACATACTACTCCATCATAGCCTGATACGATAATGTCTCCTGGTTTGATGTCACTTAAATCAACATGTACTCCAGCATAGGCTTGCTCTGGTGCTGATCTTGGCAGATATACACCATAGTTAGCAAATACTAATTTTGTAAATCCTGAACAGTCGGTACCATTAGTTAGAGAGTTGCCTCCATATACATAAGGACCTCCAACAAACTTTAAAGCATAGTTTACTACTTGATTTGAAATAATTTCGTTATAAGGAACTTCATTTTCACTATTTGCCGCTAGATTAATACTATATACTTCCTTTTCACTTGTTACTTCTTCATAAGTTTCAACTTGTACTTCTTCTGTTGTTTTTGTATCAATTTCTTTTTTTACTTTTTCATCTTGTTGTTTTAATAACTCTTCAGTAGGTAAAGATAACATTTCCATGGTTATGTCTTCTTTACTTTTTATTTCTCTCATAGAGAGCAATTCGTTACTTAAAACAACTTCTTGTTCGCTCCCCTTAATATTGCTATCGTAAAATGCATAACATAGAACTCCAAGTAATAGAGTCAGTGCTGCAATTTCCATTTTATGCTTTTTCACTTCTACACCTCATTTTTTTAGCGGACGTTTAATATCTTAACATAAATGGAATTCTTTGTCAAATACAAATTTATAAGCCCTTATAAAATAAGGGCTAAAGGTATTTTAAGAATTACTTGGAATTATTATAAATTATTAGATTATGTTGGGCTCTAGTACATGCTACATAGAACAAATATTTGTCTTTTTCTTGGTATTTATTATCCTCATCAGTATAGATAATTACGGAATCAAATTCTAGTCCTTTGGCTACATAAGAAGGAACTACTACTAAGTCTCTTTTTATATGGCCGAAACCATCTATTAGCATTATATCTAGATCATCTTTTAACATGTTATATACTTTTTCAGCTTCTTTATCATTTTTAGTAATTATAGCTATACTTTTAGAAATAGTTTTTAAATTATTTATGTCTGCTAAGAAGTCATTCTTGGTAATATTATTTCTAAATATTATATCACTAGCCTTATCATTTCTAATAGCAGTAACATGATTTAAACCTAATATTTTATTGGTATAATCGATTATTTTACCAGTAGAACGATATGTTTTAGTAAGAGTTATATACTTAGATGATTCAAAGATACTGGTTAATTCTTCTAATGAATCATATTTATAATATGGATTAATTGTTTGATTTGTATCTCCTAAGATGGTATAATTACTTGTTTTAAATGTTTTCTTTATAATTAAATATTGAAGTTTATTATAGTCTTGGGCTTCATCTATTACTATTTCTTTAATAACATGATTAGTGTTAAATCCTACTAATAAACTCTTTATATATAAGAAGATACAAGCATCTTCATAGTATAAATATTTATCATTTACTTTATCTTTATATTTAGAATATTCGCTTTGATAGAAGTTATTAAATATATCTTTTAAATCTAATTTTATATTTAGTAATTCTTTTAATTTTTTTTCTATAGAACTGGCATTCTTAGTACTACCTTCATAGTTATTACTTGCTATTCTCTTAGAGATTTCTTTTATTCTTTCGAATAAAGGAAATCTATTATATTTATAATTTAACATATTATTTAATTCTTCAGTATCTATTTCAATAAAATTATCATATTCTAGTTTATTATTAAATTTAATGGTACTTAGTAAGTTATTTATATAGTTATTGATATCTTTTATTATTTCATCTGATTGTTTATATTTAATTATATCATAGTTATCTACATTACCTTTATAATATCTAGATATAAAGTCTGTAAAGTTTTCTATATCTTTATATTCATTTATATTTTGACATAATAAATCATAGAAGGTCATATCATAGGTATTATCTTCTCCTAACTCTGGTAAGACATTTGATATATACTCTGAAAACACTTTATTAGGAGTAAATACTACTACATTATTTGAAGTTAAATTAGGTATTCTATATAATAAGAAGGCTATTCTATGTAAAGCTACACTTGTTTTTCCTGAACCTGCTATTCCTTCAACAATTAGATTTTTATCTTCAGTATTTCTTATTACTTTGTTTTGTTCTTCTTGAATAGTATTAACGATATTCTTCATTTTATCTGAAGATTCTTCTGCTAATACTTCTTGTAATAGGCTATCACTAATATTTAAATCATTATCAAAGATATGTTTTAACTCGGCATCTTCTATTATATATTGTCTTTTTTTAATTATATTTCCTTTTATTATACCTGATGGTGCTTTATATGAAGCGGGACCTGTTTCATAGTCATAGAACATACTACATATTGGACTTCTCCAGTCATGGACATAATAATCTAGTTTATCTTCAACATGAGTAATACCTATATAGATATTATCTTCTTCTTCACTACCTTCTTCTTTAAATCTAATTGAACCAAAATATGGTTTATTTTGAATTCTAAATAATCTCTGAAGATAATTACCTTTACTTTGCATTATTGATACTTGTAAATCTGATTCAGCCATCATGCTACGCATTTCATTAGGATCCATTTCGGTATGAGTATCCCATATTAGTTTTTTAAATTCTAATACTTTGGAATCATCATCAAATAATTCTTGTCCTAATTTAGATATTTTCTTTCTAATTAGGCTTACTGTTTTGTTTAGATAATTTCTTTCTCTTTCAAATTCTTCTCTTTCAATCTTCATAAATACCTCCCTCATATAACGACGAAAAACTACAGTTATATATGTAGTTTCTCTAAAGATGAATTTAACTTAAGCAAATGTCTATTTAATTGTATTACTTTTTATTCACCTTGTCAACATTTTTTATAAGATAATTTATTTAACATTATACGGATAATTGATATGGACTTGAACTTGTTCCTGTACCTGATTTGATAACTAACTTAGGATCTAGATAAATAACCGGGGTAATTCCATAATCTGTAGAAGCTATATCGTATCCGACACCACCATTTTGGTTGATACGCCATATACTATAAGAAACACCAGAATGAGGATTTATCAAAGCACCATAATTTGGAGCTATAATTGCCTTCATCCAATTTTTTGAAGTACATGCACTATTGTTATAATTATCTAAGTCTTGAGTACAACTTCTAAAATCTGCAGCATAGCCGTAATCACTTGGATATGCAAGTCCTACCTTTCCAGTCCACTCTGTTGGTCTTCCGGTAAACACTGCTTTTCCTCTTTCGTAATCATACATCTGATTGGAGTATATAGAAAATGTATTACTTCCTCCTAAATAATATTTTGTTTCAGATATTAAATTTTTCGTCGTAGTATTTTTTATTCCTATACTTGTGAAATCACATGGTTTTGTTGCATTATTAGCACCAAAAAAACAGGTTCCACTTTTAGCGTTCCAATATAAGCTTTGTCCATAACCATTGTCATTTGAATCTGTAGTATAATAAGTACTTGGATTAAGTAATCGCATTATTCTGGCGGTTGTCCAGTCATTTTTACCATAAGTTAATGTTCCTCCAGTCGAATCATTCTTATTATCCCAGGAGAAGGTTCCAATCTGACTACCTCTTATTAATTTTACCTTGTTATCAACATATCCTATTATTCTCCATTTCTCACATGTTGTTGATGTCTGACTTGAATAATTAGAACAATTAAAGTATATATAGTTATTTGGTGATGCCCCATAATAACGAATATGACCCGCTGCATCTTTCATCAAACTATTTGTAGTGTCATATTGATAAGTTTTACTACCGTTTGTTACTGATGTCTTTGAAGAAGATTCATATAGACTTGTAATACGAGCTGCTAAATTATTTGTTTTAATTTTATATGGTTTATCTTTAGTGCCTTCACCTTTTGTTATTATGGTATCAGGGTTTAGATATAATGTTGGTAATATGTTCATGCCCCCACGTGTTCCTTGGCCATAAGCTACTCCACCATTAGCATAAATACCAAATACTGCATCAGCATTACCATTAGATTGTGAAGTTAGTGTCCAAGCACCCTTAGTACCACTCTTGGTCATTATGTTGTACATCCAGTTATTTGATGTGCATGCACTATTGTTATAATTATACAAAGTACTTGAACATTTATTAAAATCTACTGCGTAACTATAATCGGAAGCGTATGGAACAACAACTTTACCAGTCCAAGTAGTCGGTCTACCAGTATACACTGTTGTCCCTCGCTCTTTGGCATATAGTTGATTTGCATATATTCCGACAGATGTTGTCCCAGCACCAATATTGTGTCTTGTTTCATATATCATATTTTTTGTTGTATCATTTTTTAAGCCAGTTGATGTAAAACTACATGATGTTGCACCAAGGTTAGCAGCATTGTAACAACTACCACTTGTTCTATTCCAATATAAACTAGCAGGTCTACTAAGATTGTTTATCAAATAAGTATAACCGCTATTTAATAGCATCATTAATTTTGATGTTGACCAATCATTTAAACCAGAACCACCATTTATTGTAGAGGCAGTTGTATCCCATGAATATGCTCCTATGTTTTCACTTCTCATTATTTTGACCTTACCATCAAATACTCCTATTATTCGCCATAACTCGCAAGTTGATGCTGTTGGGTTATTATAGTTAGAACAATTAAAATATACATAGTTATCTGGGTTTGCTCCATAATATCTTATATTTCCTGCATCAATACCAGTTGAACTACTACCTTTTCGATCATTCATTAATAGTTGTGATTGAGATGTATTATAGGTAATACTATTATTTGTTACTGTACTTTTTTCGGTAGTACTATATAATTTTTTTATATATGTTGCTGCATTGGTATTTATTTGTCTTTCACCTATTACTACTTGAGGTACTATGGTCATATTACTTGCTAAAGAAATACTACTTTTACTAGTAGCTACCCCTATAGTAATAGTTTTTTTCTCAGCACTATTATTTCTTAAAACAATATTACATCCAGTACCACTTCCTGCATCTTTTATAACTCCTGTTGTTCTAGTATTTGTTGATAATATACCAATATCGACATTGGAAATATTATTCAAATACCACACAGCATAATTGACATTCGATACAGTACCACTATTTATATTAATTGTTTGAGTTACTGTTTTATATGGTTCTATTTCTACTTCAAAAGTTTCCATAACATCATTATTACTAGTTAAATTAGAACTAATAGTAATTGGATTATTTATTTCAGCACTAGTAGTAAACATTGCATATGTTGAGCCTACTGCTAAACCTATTAATCCTATGGATATTACTGCTATTAAATAAAATGTTTTAATACTTATCTTCTTCATATATGCCTCCAATTAAACGTAATAATTGTTATATTTATTTTTATATTTTATATATATATAATATCATAATTAATTTAAAAAAGCAATAAAAAAGAAGATTATTCACTTACTGTAAAATCTTCTAATTTTCCATTTTCTGTCATGATTTTATTAACTTTTTCAGATACTTTATTTAGTTTATCAGAACATTCTTTAGCTAATTTCATAGCTTCTGTATATTTATTTATTGCATCATCTAATGGTACTTCTCCACTTTCTAATTCTTTTACTATTTCTTCAAGTAATTTTATTTTTTCTTCAAATGTTAATTCTTCTTTTTCTTTTGCCATTTTATTCACCTACCTTTATTACTTTGCTAGATACTTCACCGTCTTTTAATGATATTTTTATGATATCATCATTATTTATATTTTTTATACTAGATAATACTTTATTATCTTTTTTTATAATGGCATAGCCTCTATTTAGAGTATTAAGTGGATTTAATACTTCTAATTTGGATATAATATGTTCTAGTTTTTGACTACTATATTTATATAATATTTCAGGATTATTTAGTACATAACTATTACTATAAGTATATAGTTTTATTTTGTTATCTTCTAGTAGTTTATTAATACTTTTATTTAGGTTATCTATTAAGATATCTAATTTTTGTTCTTTTATTTCATACATTGTTATAGGTCTAGTTAAGATATAACTATTTTTTATGTTTTCTAATCTTTGATAATTATTACTTATAATATTATTTAAAGCTGTATTACTTCTAGTACTTACAGTATTTAAATAAGTTATTATTGTATTCATATCTGGTACTGCTAGTTCTGCTGCTGCTGTAGGAGTTGGAGCTCTTAAATCTGCAACATAGTCAGATATTGTTATATCTATTTCATGACCAACTGCTGATATTACTGGAAGCGTGCTATTATAGATAGCTCTTGCTACTACTTCCTCATTAAATGGCCATAAGTCCTCTAATGAACCACCACCACGGCCTACTATTAAAGTGTCTATTCCATATATATCTTTTACTTCGTTAGCTAGTTTTATTTTATTTGCTATATCATTAGCAGCGTTTTCTCCTTGTACTAAGGCTGGAAATAAAATAGTATTACATACAGGAAATCTTCTTTTAATTGTTGTTAATATATCTTTAATAGCAGCTCCAGTAGGAGATGTTACTATACCTATAGTATTTGGTACTCTTCTTATTTTTTTCTTTTTATCTTTATCAAATAATCCTTCTATTTGAAGTTTCTTTTTTAACTGTTCAAAGGCTACATATAAAGCTCCTACTCCATCAGGAGCCATATCTTCGACATATATTTGATATGATCCTGATGCTTCATAGACATCTATCTTTCCAGTTACTAATACTTTCATACCATCGTATGGTGTAAATTTTAAGTTCTTATTATTAAAAGAAAACATAACTGCCGCTATTCTAGATGTTTCATCTTTTAGAGTAAAGTAATAATGTCCTCTAGAATGGGCTTTGAAGTTAGATATTTCTCCTTTTAAATATACTTTTCTAAGAAGTAAATCTTCATTTATTATTTCTTTTATATATCTATTTACTTCAGTTATAGTTATATAATTATTATTCATATATTTACCTCTCTATCTACTTTATTTTATTTTTATTTCTTAACATCTCTAATATATTTCTTACTAACATATAATGTTTGCTATAAGATAAAAAAATAATATTTTTAAAATTATCATCTAAAGCTATTTTTCTTTTTTCTTCTAATTCTTCAATTAATTCTTCTAAGATAAATGGATTTAATTTATTATACATATTAATAAATTCTTGATAGTATTTATCTTCTTTAAGTAATATTTTAAGATTACTATAAATACTATTATCTACTTCTTCATTTACTCTTAATCTAGTACTAGTAAAATTAAAAGTTAAACCAAAATCTGAATATGGTGATAAATAGGCATTATCTTTACTTACCATCATTTCATAGTTATATTCTCCATTATCATTATTACCTATGAGTAAATCTAACATATAGTGCTTTATTACTTCACTATATATTTTATTTACTAATTCTTCTTTATTTATATAGTCATTAAAATATATATCTAAAGCTATTTTAATATTATCTAAAGTCATTTCTTTACCATTTAATAATTTATTAAACTTTACTAAACTATAACCTTCTCTACGATAATCTTTTGCTACTAATCCTTTTATCTCTCTAGTAGCAGTCTTTATAATCGTTGGTTCGTAATATGTGTAATTTATGTTTAAATATTCTGCAATCGAGTTTCCTAGTAATTCATAATACATTCTATCTACTTCTTCTTTAAAGAATAATTTTCTCTTATTAATATAAAAAGAACTTTTATATCTTCCTAAAGATGTAATAGTTTTATTTTTTATTAAAGCATCAAATGTTTTCTTGTAATGTATTATTTTATAATGATTATTCACTTTTGTCTTCTACTTCGTGATATATCTTATCTAAAACCCCATTTATCATTTTTGATACTTTTTCATCTGAATATTTTTTTGATAATTCAATTGCTTCGTTTATACATACTAAATTAGGTGTATTTGTATATAATAGTTCATATACTGATATTCTAATTATTGCTTGATCGGTTAATCCTAATCTATCTATTGTCCAATTTTCTAAATATTTAGATATATTATTATCTATATCATTTATATTGTTTAGTACTCCCTCTACTAATTCTTTTAAAAATTCTGTATTAATTATTTTACGTTCTTCTAATGGAATATTATCCATATATTCTTCTATTACACCATTAGTTGTGTAATCTATTTTATTTTTTTTATATAGAAATATTTGATATAATACACGCATTGCGTTTTCTCTTGTTATTGTTCTATTTGCTTTCATTATTTCACACCTCCTTATCATTTTATCACAAATAAAAGAAAATTACTATATTAATAATGTAATTTTCTTTATTTTCTAAGCGATAATGTTTTATGTCTTTGGCGATCGTTATCTATTATTTTTATTATGTCTTGACCAAAATAATTTAAATATATATTTAATATGTTTTTATTATTTGTTATTTTATCTATGACTACTTTATATTCTTCATTACTGAATAATAACATTATAGTACGGAAAATGATTTTTATATCACTATCTTTTGATTCTATTTCATCATTTATTATACTTTTATGCATTTTTTCTAAATGTAATTCTGCTATTTTTCTTTTTACTATTAGATAACTATTGTTACTATATCCTAAGGAAGCTGAATATAAAAGTGAATCTAAATAAAGACTCTTATCTGTTTGAAATCTTCTTTTACTAATACGTGTGATATTCTTAGGTTCTAATTCTGATATTATGATGTATTTGTTTGTTCTTAAAGTGTTTTTTTTATTTATAATAAAGGTATCTTTTATTTCTTCATCTAAAAAAGATAAATAAATATCTGTTCTTTCAAATTCTACTAATGACATTAAGTTATATACTTCTAATACTTTTTTTCTTACATTATTATTTAATTTTTCAGTTCTCTTACTTTCTAATAATCTAATTATATTTTTTTCTAAACGATTTATTATATCAGAAATAAAAATATTATCTATGTTTGTTTCTATTCTTTTTCCAGTAATATTTTCTTTTATTACTTCTAATTCTTCTATAGTATAACTATTTAATATCTTAGATTCTTCTTTTAGTATATTTAATAGCATTTTTAGGTTAGTAGTATATTCACCACTTTCTACTTCTCCATATATTTCTAACATTAGTAATCTGTAGTAGATATTAGATAATGTTATTTCTATTCTTAATAGATTATCAATACTCATAACTTCTTTCTCCTTAAGTTACTTATATTATATCATACTTTATTTTAAAGTAAAGAAAAAAGAAGTTACTTTGGACTTCTCTTTATTAGTTTGGCATGTACTACTGTTCTTTCAGTATCAGAATAGCAGGTACTTAATGTTAATATTTTATCTTCAGTAGTTAAGTTGGTACTAAAATTATGAATACTTCTTTCTTTAATAGTATTTAAGAATTTTTGATAGTCATTATCACTATTAAAATTTGTAGTTATATAATATGTTTCTTCTGGTATTTTATATACAGAAAATATTTGCCACATAGTATTTTCTGTTTCAGTAGATAGTCTTATTATATGATTATCTTTATTGTTATACCAATTTGATTTTAAGGTTTTAGATAACGAACCAAACATTGTCTTATCTAATCTACTATGAGCATAAAGTATATTATTCTTATTAGATAAATTTTTATCATTTCGATAATCTAAAAATACCCATCCAGCTTCATTGTATTTTTTATCAAATGAATGATCTAAATAATAGTTATTATCTTTTCCTTGAACATATGGATAATTTATATTGGTATTATTTACATTAATCCATCCAACAGTATCACTATTTTTTTCTTTTAATTTATTTATATCTACATCTATTAAAGGAAATTTAATGTAATACCAATAATCACTAGTTGTATTTTCTTCTTTGTTAACTAGTTCTGTATTTTCATCATCTTTTTTTTCAGTGACATCTGCAATATTATTAATTTCGTTAACTGTATCTTTTGTTTTTTTATTGTCTTTAAGCCATAATATTATTTTTAAACTACTTATAATTATTATAATAATAAATATTATAAGTAATACTATCCAAAGCCATTTGTTATTTTTTTTCTTTTTATTTTTAGGTTGTTTTTCTTCTTTTTCTTTATTAGAATCTAAATCTACCTTATAATATTTTGAATAATCTATTTTATCTAAATTATCAAGTATATTATTTGATTTACTTTTAGTAGTATCGGTATCATTATTATTTTGTTTGATAAATTCTTCATTCCAACTGTGGATAGTTGTATCTTTAGCACTAATGTAATTTAAATTATTATCATTACTGGCATGTCTAGGTATATAATCTTCATTTGTTGGAATACTATTATAATTATTTTCTTTCACATTATCACCTATTACAATTGTACTAGATTTTTTTGATATTGTAAAGAAAAAGAATAGACTTTTTGTTGAAGTTGTAAAATAAAAGTAGACACATTCCTTTTATGTCTACTTTTATTTTACAACTTCAACTTTTTGTCTATTTCTTTTATAAGTTTTCTTTTACTAGTTTTTTTGTTATTATTAATACTGTTCCTACTGATGATAGTCCTAATAATGCAAGTATTAATGCTAAATTTATATCGGCTGTTTTTGGATTTTCTATTATTTCAGGTACTACTTCTGTTACTATGTTGTTATTACCTACTAAGCCATATGTACTTAGGTGTGTTGTTGTAAATACTAATTTACCATTAACTAACTTAGCATCTAAAGTTTCAACTAACTTTCCTTCTTCATCAAAATATACTACTTTATAATTATCGTATTTTTGGTCACTTTCAGGAATTGCAATGGCTATTGTAAATTTACCATTTTCTATTGAAATTACTTCTCTATCTTTCATTATTCTAATGTCATATATTTTAATTAATGTTGTATCTTTTATTTCTTTATTATCAATATATGTTTCTTCTACTTTTTTTGATGCTTCTTCTTTTGCTTCTTTCCCTAGTTCTTCTATTTCTAATGTATACGTATTATCAAGGGCTTTTTCACTCTCTAATGTTACTTTTTTATCTTCTGTTTCTAATACTTTGTTTTCTATTACTGCATATGTACCATTGTTTTCGTTAACTACATATGTATTTGCTATATAATTTACTACATCTGAGTTAAATGTTCCTCCAGTAATAAATGCTGTGAAATCTTCACTATATACTGAATTTGTTCCACCGTTTATAGCTTCAAAAGTACCTCCAGTAATATTTAAATTTATTGCTGCTAAATCTTCTGCAGAATTTTTTTGAGGATTACTTTCATAGAAGGCAGTATATCCTTTGATTGTTCCATTTTTTATATTTACATTAATTGCTTTTTTTGTAGTATGTTGTACTACAGCTATTCCAGCGCCTGTAGTAGTACTACCATTACCATTTGGAGTTGTTTCTGTTGGAATTGCTGTTCCAATTATTGTTCCACCATTTACATTTAATTCTCCGGCACGAATTTCAATACCAGTATTACCTTCTATGCTAGCACCTTCTTCGATTGTCCATACTCCATATCCTGCAGCATAAATGCCTTGTCCTTCTGCACTTATTTTTGCTGTACTAGAAATATTTATAACTGGTGTATTATTGTTGTCTGTTATTGAACCGTTTAAATAAATTCCAGAGCCTAGATCTCCATTTGTATCTTTCATTCCAATAGTAGTTCCGTTAACATTTACGGTTACACCATAAGCCTTGGAATTATTTTGATCGATAAATAAACCTGCCCAACCTTTTATGGTTACATTTTCTCCAATAGTTAATGTTGTATAATTAACATCTTCTACTTTTTCTGATCCTTTTACAATTATTGGTGAGAAATATGGACTTTTTTCATACAAAGTTCCTGTTCCTGTAATATTTAAATTGCCTCCTTTTAAATAAATGTATTTATTTAAAGCAAAGGCTATTTCTTTACCATTTAAATCTAGTTCTACTTCTTTATCTAGTGTAATTGTACTGTTTACTTCAATATTTTCTGTCAATTTAATATCTTCACCGCTATTCATGGCACTGATGAATTTTTCTTCGGTATTGACTTCAATAGCTTTAACTCCACATGTGAAGGCAAACATTGAAATTAAAGTTGCTAATAATAATTTAGTTTTTTTCATTTTTCTTCTTCCTTTCTAGACAATTATTTGTCTATGTGCTTTATTATAGCACAATCGTATTTTATTTATCAAGGTTTTTTTCAATGTTTGATATATTTTAAGATATTTTCTTGACTTAAGTTTTTTCTTTATTATTATCTACTTCTTGATATTCGGTTATATCTTCTAAACATGTTACAAATAAATTTAGAGATATCTTATTTTTTTTATCTTCTTCATTTATAATTTTTATATTGGTTATATCTTTTATATTAGGATATTTTTCTAATATTTTTTCTTTTGCTTTAGTTGTTGCTTTTTCTCTAGCAGTATTATAATCATATACTTCATTTATGATATTGGTTTCATATTCATCTTCATATATTAATGATATAGGATTTATATTATTATTAAAGATATATTTTATATTACGATTAAAGGTTTTATATTTATGAAAATCAAAGAATGATATTCTTTTATTTAATAAATTTAATACTAATACTTTCTTTTTATTTCCTGTATATTTTATTTCATGGTATTGATATGGATATTCTATATTTATATTATACCAAACTTCTCCTTGTACTTTTCCACTAGCGGTCTTAGATATTTTTTCGTTGTTAGGTAATGTTATATCTGAAGATATTATTATATCTCCCTTCTTTACATAAGTATTAATACTTCTTATTTTTTCTCCACTTTCAGCATATATGTTTTTAATAACAGCATTTTTGGAAGCTACTATATTATATATCTTATTATCTTTGGGTTTATTATTTATTATTCTTTCTTCTACTCTAATAGTATACTTTGTTCCTTCTCTTATTATTTCTAACCATTCTAATGTATCTTTGTTTTCTTCAAGTATTTTGTTCTTTATTTTTTCTATTTCTTGATAATTTTTAACAAATTTATATTTCTTAATACCATTATCTTCTAGTTCTTTTGTTACTAATTTTATTATGTTTTTATTTGAATGTATTACTTCTACTTTAAATATTACATTAGATAAGGTATATATTAGTAGTAAACTTATTAGTAAAGATGATAATATAAAAATATCTTTTTTTATTCTTTTTATTATTCTTAATTTACCATAGTATCTTACTATTTTGATATTATAAATAGTTTTTAGTTTTAGTACTTTATCTAAATCTTGATAATTGATTATTAAATCTATTTCTTTATAAGATATTGGTATTACTTTTTCGATATTGATATTATTATTTATTAATCTTTTTAAGAAATTATTTATATTTCTTCCTGTTACTTTTATTTTTATACTACTAGAGAATATTTTTAATATTTTATCTTTCATAGTATCAACTCTTTCTACATAAAAGTTATATTCTCAATATTACCAGATATTAGTATTTCATTATCCATCATACGGGATATTACGAGGTTACTTCCTTTTATTTGATATATTTTATTCTGATATCTAATAGTTATTATTTTTGAAGTAAAGTCTTTAATCTCAGTATAATTAATGATATCTAACTTATTATATTTATATATCATACTATATTCTTTTTCATTTATATAATTATCTAATCTATTTAATATTTTCATAATAATATATATGAATTAGGTTAATTTTTTATGTGAAATATTTAGTTTTTTAGGTAAATGTAGTGAAATTTTAGTAATATTTATCATATGTTATATTGAATATAAAAAAGGGGTGGATTATATGTGTAACAATGAAAACAATTCTTGTGAGAATTGCATTGCGGATATTCTAAAAGTTATCCTTATACTTCAGCAAAGTGTATGTCAAAATGACTGCTGCTTAGAGACTTGTGATAGAGGTTTCTTAGGTCAAAATAGTAGTTTCTGCTACAACACTAGACCAATAGTATTATATACTTGTGGTAATGGAAATACACCACTTGCTATGCCTATTAGCAAAGATCCAAGTATTACTACTACCAGTAATGTATTTAGACTAGAAAAATTGGATGGCTGCTGTGCTACTTGTAGAGTACTAGCACCTAATACTGACGAATCTAGTGTCTTTCCATATGAAGCTACTAACTCATTCTTTACTATTAATTTAGGATGCTGTTGTGTACTTAGATGTCTAGATGATACTTTTGTTGAATGTATATAATAAAAAGATTGAATAGAAATAATACTTCTATTCGTCTTTTTTGTTTCTTTTTGTTATACAATTGTATGCGTATATAAATCAAAACAATTATCAATAATATATTGACTATTTGTTATAACTATAGTACAATTATCTAGGTAACACCGATAAGGGATGTTTTCTCCATTTTCTTGATTACCTCAAGGGGAAGGAGTGATTCTATGATGAAAGAGCCTTTATTAATACCCATGGGGGTTTTGGAGGTTTAAGTAGTGGAACTAGTCTTAGCATTTGCTTTGGTTATTCTCATCATTATTATCTATATTGATAATATGATGCACAGAAAATAATAAAGGCACCCTTCATGATGTAAGGGTGCTTCATGTTTACATGGAGAGAACACCTTTTGCAACTAGGTGTTACCCATTTTTATTATGGATAAATTTCTCTTTCCATATTCATTATACTAAATTTTTATTAAAATATCAATACATTTATGAAAATCAATTTTAAAAGAATTCCTGCTACATATTTATGTGGTTTTTATTTTACAGATAATTGTAATTATGAAGATTATAAGCTTCATAATTCCTATGAAGACCTATGGCTTCATAGGTAAAAAGAATAAGACTTTTTAAGGCTTATTCTTCTCTTAAAGTAATATTTAATTCTTTATTAAGTACTTTTAATATTTTCTCTACTCTAGTATTAATTTGTTCAGTAGTCATTGTACCATTATTATTACCTAATTTTATTCTTAAAGTAATAGACTTCTTACCTTCAGGTATTTTATCACCATTATATTCTTCAATAAATGATACTTCTTTAACCATAGTACTAACTATGTCATTTATCTCTTTCCAAGTAATTGAAGAATCTACTAATAGGGATAAGTCTTTTTCTACTAATGGGAATTGAGGTAAATGATTAAACTTATTAGTTCTTGATTTAAATGGTACTAATTTTCCAAAGTCTAATTCAAAGATAGCTATATTGGTTCTCTTGATACCTGATTCATTCATTGTAGATACTGATACTAATGATAATGAACCTATTATTTCATTATTTAAACTAATATTTAAGTAAACTTCTTTATCAGACCATGATGGTTTTTCTAGTCTACTTAGAGTAAGTTCTTCCATATGATTATATCTAGATAGGCTTTCTACTACTCCTTTTAATTCAAAGAATATTTCTTTTGCATTCTTACCTACTATTGCTCCAGTTAATAATTTCTTATGGATTGGTAATACTTCTTCTTCAGTAGATTCATGGTACTTACCTTTAATAAATACTTCGGCCATTTCAAATACTCTAAATGTATCAAAATATCTTAAGTTTTTACTTATTACTTCTAACATACCAGGTACTAATGAACTTCTTAGTATTCCTAGTTCTGGTGAAGGTGGTGTTGCTAATCTAATTGAAGTACTTGTATCTATTTTAGCAGCTTTTATATATTTCTCATCTATCCAAGGATATGTAAATACTTCATTAAAGTTACATCTATATGCTAGGTATTCTCTTAATCTTCTTTCTAATGTTACTTTAGGTTGATTTACTGAACTTGTAAAGTTTACTGGTAATGGTTTTGCTTCAAAGTATTCATAACCTATTAGTCTTGCTATATCTCCTAGTACATCATCTTTCATAGATACATCACCAGTACTTCGCCATGTTGGAACTACTACGTTAAATATATTATTCTTATATTCTACTTTATATCCTAGTCTTTCTAATGTGTCTTTTATTTCTTCTACTGTTAATACTTTACCTAATCTTATATCTAGGAATTCTTTAGATACTTCTACTACTTCGTTTTTAGTAGGATTTGGATAATTATCTCCATAGGCTATTATTTCACATTCGGGATATATTTCTTTAAATAATTGTAAAGCTAATGATAATCCTAAGTCTACTCTCTCGGTATCGATATTCTTTTCATAACGAATTGAGGCATCGGTCTTTTCATCAAATCTTTTACCTGTATTTCTTATTGTACCTGCGGTAAAGTCTGCTACTTCAAGGACTACTCCTGTTGTATCTGGTAAGATTGAATCTTTTCTACCACCTTTAATACCTGCTAATGCCATAGGCTCCTTGGTATCACATATTACTAGGTCGTCAGTAGTTAAATCTATACTGTTTTCGTCTAGTAATAATAGTTTTTCTCCCTTGTTAGCATTTCTTACGATTATTTTTTCTCCTGTTACATGAGTTCTATCAAAAGCATGTAATGGTTGACCTACTGCCATCATTACATAGTTTGTTATATCTACGATTGCATTTATTGGTCTCATACCACCGTTTGTTATAGCTGTTTGCATCCATATTGGAGATGGTTTTACATAAACGTTATTTATTTCTACTGCTGAGTATCTAGGACATTTAGTGGTATCTTTTATTTCGATATTATATTTTTTTATATTTTTATCTGGTTTTATTATTTCTAATTCTTTTAATGGTACTTTGTATATTGCAGATAATTCTCTTGCTATTCCATAATGTCCCCATAAGTCTGGTCTATTGGTTAGAGACTTATTATCTATTTCTAATACGGTATCATTCATACCAATTATATCAGCGATATTATCTCCTGGTTTGCAATCTACTTCTGATAAATCAACGATTTCGCTTTCATCTTTAGGTGGAAAATAGTCTTCTAGATATACTTCTGTTGCTCCACATATCATTCCATATGATGATACTCCACGCATCTTGGTTTCTTTTATTTTTACTAAGTCGCCTTCGCCATGCCAATATACTTCTGCTCCTGGTTTTGAGATTACTACTTTTTCTCCTACATATAGATTAGAACCACCACATACGATTTGGACAGGAGATTCTTCACCGATATTTACCATACATACTTTTAATTTATCAGCATCAGGATGCTTATTTACTTCTAATATTTCTCCTACTATGATATCATGGAACTTAAGGGAAGTATCTATTACATCTTCTACTTCTACTGTTCTCATTGTTAAATCATAAGATAATTGTTTATTTGTTATTTCTTTTGGTAAATCAACATATTTTTTTACCCAATTTAATGAAACTCTCATCTTTCTTACCTCCTACTTAAACTCTCTTAGGAATCTTAAATCCCCACTATGGAATAATCTTACATCATCTATACCATATCTCATCATTACTAATCTGTCTAATCCGATATTGATATAGAAACCAGTCCATACTTCTGGATCTAAGTTAGCACTTCTAAGGACATTTGGATGGATTACTCCTCCTGGCATTACTTCTATCCAGCCATTGTGGTTACATACTTTACAGCCTTTACCACCACATACTAGACATTCCATATCTATTTCATAACCTGGCTCAGTAAATGGGAAGAATCCTTCACGCATACGTACATTTACTTTTTGGCCAAATACTTTTTCTAATATTGTTTCGATCATTACTTTACCTGATGCAAATGATAAGTCTTTATCTACTATTAAAGCTTCATATTGGAAGAAAGCTCTTTCGTGTCTGGCATCAGTTGTTTCGTTTCTATATACTCTTCCTGGGTATACGAATCTAGCAGGAGCTCCATGTTCTAATAAGTATCTTACGGAACCTCCTGTTAAGTGTGGTCTTAAGCATAATCTTTCTTCAGCAGTTTTATCCTCTGTTCCCTCTATCCAGTATGTATCCATTGATTGCCTAGCGGGATGATCTTTAGGAAAGTTTAGGTTATCAAAAGCAAACTTTTCACTACTGATATCATTCTCACTATATACTTCAAATCCTAAGGATAAAAAGGCGTCGTTTAAGTCATAACACATTTGGGTTATTGGATGTAAGGCTCCAGTACTATTTATTTCTTTACCTGGTAATGTTACATCTATTTCTTCATCTGTAACTCTTGCATTATCTACTAAGTCTTTATCTTTTTCATTTAGTTTTTCATCAAAGTAATTTTTTATTTCATTAGCTTTCATACCTACTTGTTTTTTGGTTTCGACATCTAATGAACCTAGAGTTTTTAACACTTCGGTAAGTGGACTCTTCTTACCTAATAATTCTCTTCTTATTTCTTCTAATTCTTTACTAGATTTAGCACTATTTATTTTTTCTAAACCTTGTTTTTTTATTTCTTCTAATCTTTCTAACATAATTTCCTCCTTATACATTATCAAGAAGCATTATTACTTCTTCTTTACTATATTTTTTTTCATAATCTTTTATTTTCTTTATATATTCATTATGACTTATGGTTAAGTCTTCTAATGAATCATATACTATTTTATCTATATTCTTTACTCCGTACTTTATTAAATATTTTATATTTAAATCGGTATCTATATAGTTATCTTCAACTAGAGAAAGAATATAATTACTTTTATTTTTTTGTATCTTCTTATAAGTATCATTAGATACATATCTTAATAAATATTCTATATTATAGTTCATATTCACCTCTTTTTTATAATTAAAAAAGATGATACCTAAAAGGACGAATATTATTATCCGCGGTACCACCTTTCTTTATAACTATTGTTATACTACTTGGAATCTTTAACCAGATTAACGGTTAAGACTAAAGGGTGAATTCGTATTAGATATTTTATCAGGCTTCCATCATCCCCGACTCTCTATTAAACTTCTCTAATATTACTGTTTCCTTATCATTGTCTTATTTTCTTTTTATACATCTAAATAATCTTTTTACTTCTGTAGTTTGATTTGTTAGAATATCTTCTTGTTTATTACCTTCACTTATATAGTTAAATCCATATCTATTTATATATTCTATTACTGCTAGTCTTAGGAGTGAACTCTTGTTTTCACTATCTATAAGTTGCATAATATAATATGGTTCTATCCTAGATAATTTGCTTATAAATTGTTGTCTTTGTTCATTATTCATAAATAGACACATATTATCTATGTTAATCTTTCCCATAAATATGTCATCTAGGACACTATTTAGTTTACTTTGTTTATATTCAAAACGATATTTGGGATTATTTGGTAATTCTTTAGATAGGATATCTACTGCTTCTGGTGTTAGATTGTCTGAAGCACAAGTATAAAAACTACTTATATTATCTAATCTATATATATCTCTAGATATATCTCTAGATTCTTTCCTTGTGATTAATTGTTTAGCTAGAATAGGATTATATTTAGATACTTCAGAGAATTCTATTTCTCTAGGATACATCATACATACAGCCTGAGTTATCTTTTCATCCTCTCTAATATACTTGAATTCATTTTTTAAAATACTTCCTTTTCTTGGAAAGTTATTATATTCTATGCATAAGGCTTCAATTGCTTTAGCATATAGATATAGTTTAATGTCTGCTCCCATATCTTGCATTTTGTATAGTTCATCCATTGATGGCATAAATACTTCTTTCATAACTAATTCCCCCTTTTAAATATAATTATATAGTCATTAAGTCTTTTTCTTTTTCTTTTAATTTTTCATCAACTATTTTATTATATTCATTTATTAATTCTTGTACTTTTTCATTACCTCTTTTTTCTTCATCTTCGGGTAATTCTAGATTACTTAATGCTTTATTAGCATCTTGTCTTATATTTCTTAAAGCTATTTTTGCTTCTTCTGCTAAAGCTTTAACTTGTTTTACTAAGTCTTTTCTTCTATCTTCAGTAAGTGGTGGTATTACGATAAATACTACTTCACCATTGTTATTAGGAGTTACTCCTAAGTTTGCTTCAAAGATTGCTTTTTCTATTGCTCCTAGGCATGATCTATCAAATGGTTTAATTGATAGTTGTCTTGCTTCAGGAACGGATATATTTGCTAAACTTTTTAATGGAGTTGGTGTTCCATAATACTCTACCATCACACCATCTAACATATTAGGATTTGCTCTTCCTGCTCTTACATTAGTAAACTTATTTTCTAATGATTCTATTGTTAACATCATCTTTTCTTCTGTATTTAATATTGTTTCTTCCATAATTTCTCCTTTTTATATATGCTATTTTATCATACTTTATATAATTATTCAAGCATTTTTGGTTTTTATTTGCAAGTAAAGCTTGTAATCTTTACTTGTCATTTATAGCCTAGGGTCTATAAATGATGTATCAATATGCTTATTATATATAAGTTATTAATTTTTTATTAAAAAGACCTATTTTACATTTTGGAACGATTTCATTTTACATTTAGGCAAAAAATAAGATAATCTATAAAGACTATCTTATTACAATATTAACTATTCTATTTGGTACACAGATTACTTTAACTATTTCTTTTCCTTCAAGCCATTTTTTAATTACTTCACTATTCATAGCAAGTTCTTCTAATTCTTCTTTAGATGAATCTTTCTTTATTCTAATAGTATCTCTTACTTTACCATTTACTTGAACTGCTATATCTATTTCATTATCAATAGTTTTTTCTTCATCATATGTAGGCCATGCTCTATCACAAATTGGAGTATATCCTAAACTTTCATTTAATTCTTCAGTTATATGAGGAGCAATTGGATTTAATAAGTCTAATAATACTCTATAATCACCTTTAGTAATTGTTTCTTTTTCATCATAAGCATTTACTAAAATCATAAGTGTAGAAACTGCTGTATTATAAGCCATATGAGTTAAATCATAGCCTACTTTTTTAATACTCTTATTTATTATTACTTCTAAATCTTTAGAGTATTCTTCTTCAGTAGTTACTTTATCTTTTAATCTAATTACTCTATCAATAAATCTCTTACATCCTTTTAATGAGTCTGTACTCCATGGGGCATCTTGTTCATAATCACCCATAAACATTTCATATACTCTTAGAGTATCTGCTCCATAGTCATTAACGATATCATCAGGATTGATAACATTACCTTTACTCTTACTCATCTTTTCATTGTTATCACCAAGTACCATACCATGACTAACTCTCGTCCAAATCATTTCTTTTTTAGGTACTAAACCAAAGTTATATAACATTTGTACCCAGAATCTAGCATATAGTAAGTGTCTGGCTGTATGTTCCATACCACCATTATACCAGTCTACTCTATTCCAGTATTTCATAGCATCCATGCTAGCAAATTCTTTATCATTATGTGGATCCATAAATCTTAAGAAATACCAAGATGATCCAGCCCAGTTAGGCATAGTATCTGTTTCTCTTTTAGCAGGTCCACCACATTTAGGACAGGTAGTATTAACAAAACTATCTATCTTAGCAAGTGGTGATTCACCTGTGTCAGTTGGTTCATATTCAGCAATATCTGGAAGTAATAATGGTAAATCTTTTTCATCCATTGGCTCCCAACCACATTTATCACAATAAATCATTGGTATTGGTTCACCCCAGAATCTTTGTCTAGAGAAAATCCAATCTCTCATCTTATAATTATTAACTCTTCTAGCTATTCCTTCTTTTTCTAATTTATTAGTAATTGCTTCTTTAGCCTCTTCAACTGTCATTCCAGTAAACTCTTCTGAATTGACTAGTTTACAACCTTTACCTAAATAATCATGCTTTTCAAAAGCTTTAACACTAGTATCTCCTCCTGATATTACTTCAACCATCTCTAGATTATGCTCTTTTGCATATTCAAAATCTCTTTGGTCATGAGATGGTACTGCCATAACTGCTCCGGTTCCATAATCTCCTAGTACGAAGTCTCCTAAGAAAATAGGCACTTCTTTACCATTAATTGGATTAATGGCTTTAATACCTTTTATTTCAACACCAGTCTTACCTTTATTAAGTTCGGTACGATCCATACTAGATTTCTTTGATGTTTCTAAAATATAGGCATTTACTTCTTCTTTGTTTTCTACTCTAGGCATTAATTCTTTAATTAATTTACCATCTGGGGCTATTACAAAGAATGTTATACCATATACTGTTTCAATACATGTTGTAAATACTGAGAAAGAGCCTCCTCCTACAATATTAACATCTAGTTCAACACCAGTAGATTTACCTATCCAATTTATTTGGCCTAATTTTACTCTTTCTTTGAAATTAGTATCATCAAGTCCGGTAAGTAAATCTTCAGCATATTCACTCATCTTTAACATCCATTGTGATTTTTCTTTTTGGACTACGGCTTCACCACATCTTTCACAAACACCACCGGCAGCATCTTCATTAGATAATACTGTCTTACAATTTGGGCACCAGTTTACTGGTACTGTTGCTTTATAAGCCATTCCATGTTTATAAAATTGCAAGAATTGCCACTGTGTCCATTTATAGTATTCTGGATCAGTAGTAGAAAATTCTCTACTCCAATCAAATGAAAAGCCTAATTTTTTCATTTGTCCTTTAAATGTTTTAATATTTTCTTTTACAGCATCTTTAGGATGAATATGATTCTTGATAGCATATTGTTCTGCTGGTGCACCAAAAGCATCCCATCCCATTGGATATAATACATTATATCCTTCTCTTCTTTTCATTCTAGCAAGTGCATCTTGAGCAGTATAACTTCTTACATGTCCAACATGAAGTCCGCTGCCAGATGGATAAGGAAACTCTACTAATATATAGTAAGGCTTTTTATCACTACCTGTAACTGCTTTAAAGCTTTCGTTATTATCCCAATATTCTTGCCATTTTTTTTCTATTTTTTTAAAATTATACATTCTATTACCTCTCTTCGTGTTTTTTGTTTTTTTGATAGTATCTTCCAAGCACTCCATAACATATTATAATAAGTAATGCTATTATAACTATACCACATAGTAATTGCCAAAACCATTTATTTAATAATTTTGATACTATCATATAAGTCGTTACTATTATAAAAGTATTTATAAAACCTGATATATACATAAATCTTTTATAATTAACATCTTTATTACTCAGTTTATATAAACTCAGTATATAATAATATTCTACTGGTACTTTATTCTTATTATACTTAGTTTTCTTTCTAATAAATATGAGGTAATAGAGAAGAAAAACCAAAGCATAACAAATTATGTATTCTAATAATATTTTTAATATTTGCATCATCTTATTACCTCCATATATCTGTGTATTATACTATATTTTTTGAATGTATTCAAGTAAATTAATAAATATTTTTATATATTTACTATCTAATCCTTTTCTTTTTAATTTTCTAATTGCTATTCTCTTTTTACGAACATCAATATCACTAAATAATACTTTATCTATTTGTTCTTTTAACTTAGTAGTTATATTTATATCATATAATATTTCTTTTATTTCTTCATTTACTAAACTAACTGAACTAACTAATGAATCTTTACCCTTAATATTTATTTCTAGATTTCTACCTATTAATAAATCTTTTACTTCTACTATAAAGTCATCTTTATCATAATAGTAATTATATTTAATGTTTTTATCATTTATTGTTACTTCAGTAATGTTTTTTATATTTTTAAATCTTATTAGATAACTTCTAGTGCTTACTAGGTTACGACCATTTTCTTTACTAATTTTAAAAGTATAATTATCTTCTTCATAATGATAGTTAAACTTAGTTATCATATATAGTCCATTTTTATAATTATTACTAAAGCCATCATCTTCATATAGTGAATACTCTCCATCACTAAGTGGATATACAAGCACTTCTAAAGTAGTAGGTATTTCTTCTTTAATATTTATACTTTGAGGAATAATGGCTCCTGCTTTAACAAAAACTGGATAATCTTCATCACGATAGAAGTTATTATAACTTTTATTGCCAATAAATTTTTTACCTTGTAAGAAATCAAACCAAATTCCATTTGGTATGAATACTTTTTTCATAACTCTATTTATAATAGTGTTCTTTTTTTCAGTAATTGGAGCTACAAAGAAATCTCTACCAAAAAAGTATTGATTTTTATATGTGGGTTCATCTATTATTTTTGGATAATCATAATAGAATGGTTTTACTATACCATGACCGGTAATATGATAATTATAGCTTTCACTATATAAATATGGTATTAATTTATATCTTAAATTCATATAATATTCAATATTTTTTTCAATAGTAGGGCTCCATTTCCATGGTTCTCTTTTATAATATTTACCACCTTCACTAGCTAATAGAAAGATTGGTGAAAAGCAAGCAAACTGCATATATCTTAAATATAATTCATCTTCTTCAATACCGCCTTTATAACCTCCTATTGGATGTGCTATATAAGATACTCCTATGTTATACCCTTGAAGATTATATCTAGGAAGTAGATTTAAAGTAGTCCAATTAACTAGTGTTTTACCACTCCATATAATTGGATATCTATGAGGTGCAATACCACTATTACGAGTAAGTATTAAGCCTCTTTGATTACTAATTACTTTTTTACCATAATGGTAATGATCTAACTTCCATAAGTTTATTCTATCTAAGGGGTTATTATAATCTATACTAAAGATATTTACACCCATACTTTCTAAATTATTAATAAATAAATTAAAGTATAATCCTATTTTATCATTACTAAAAGGAATAAAACTAAATTTATTAGTCTTAATATAATTGCTAATCAATTGATAGTCATTACTACCTTCTTTTATTTCATATTTAGGATTAATAGTTACTCCTAATTTGATATTATTACTATTTAAATAATTACTTATATTCTTTAAATTAATACTTGGTGTATAACCATTATTTTGATCATGCCAGTAGTCTCCTAGTAAGAAGATTGATATAGGAATATTATCATGATTAAATCTATCTACTAACTCTTTTATTTCTTCTTCTTTATAATTATTATTCTTATACCACCATGCTCCAAGAGCATATCTAGGTATCATGCTAGGATAACCAGTTAAAGTAAAATAATCATTTAAGCATCCTTCAAAATCATTATCATACATAAATAAATATAAGTCTTTAATATCTTTATCTCTTTCTATAAACATATCATTTTCATCTAATACTAAGGACCTACTGTCATCTAAAAGACAAAAACCATCTAAAGAATATAAACCCTTATCTAAGACAATTTTATCTTTAACACTATCAATAGAATAATTAATACCTCTTAAATTTCTTACTTCTGGGTTATTAATCTGCCATTCCTTCTTAGTACCATTAATGACAGCCTTAATATTACTAGATAATATTCCTGATTTAATAGGACTATCTTTAACATAAGTTAAAGTAAATACACCAGTATTTATCTCTATCATAGAATCACTTTCAGTAATAAAGTAATCTATCTTAGGAAAACTTCTGTTAATTATAAGAGAAGTAGGTCTATCTTCAAATAGACCCTTCTCACTATATTCAATTCTAACGAGTCTATGAGATAAAACAGTAATTCTAAACTTCTTTCCTACTATATAAGAATCTTTATTACTAATTAACTTACTTTTATCTTCAACATAATAATTAGTTATATTCTTCATTGCTATTTCACCTCTTTATTCTTATTTTATTAATATTCTATTTTATATGGACTAGAGCTTGTCCCTGTACTGCTAATACTAAAAAGCTTATTCCAAGTATCATATACATTTTACTTTTATCTTTTATTTTTTTCATATGCATTCCTCACTATCATACTAAAATAATGATATTCTTATATCTATGTCAATAAACTTTAACTTTAGTACTACTATAAGGCGCAGTATCTATTAATTTCGTTGATACTTTCATATCTTGCTGTAACAGATATGAAAGTATTTGCTGTAGACATATAATTTTCTTCATTACTATTTTCCTTTTTTATTCTTGGGTTTTTTATTAAAGTTTTAAGTAATCATTTTTTATATTTGATTTGTTCACCTTTCGGCGAATTCGATTTTTTTTGATGAAGACTTCGCTATCGCTCAGCCTGGCCCCCTGCGAACCAGGCCTGCATAGATACCTTTTTTTGATGAGTGTCCGCTAGCGAAGAAGAAATATTAATCTGCACATTTTACATGGACAATTGATATGGACTTGAACTTGAACATGTTCCCGTCTTGATACTTAGTTCAGATGTCAGAAAAAGGACTGGCGTGACCACATTCGCACGAAAGGCAGCGCTGCCGGTGTCGACGTGGTCCAACGAATACACACCCCACGCATGGTACGTACTAGCAGAAAGCGGGGTACTGGTTATTATGGAAGTTACCCTATATTAAACACACAAAGTGTTAATACCATTTTTTCAATTTTTTATTTTCCGCCTTTTGGCGGATACCAATTACACCGTCTCTTCATTACCACTCTTGACTGAAAGAACTTTCTACCGCTTTTACTTAGTATTTATGAAGACAAGCTTCGCTTGCCTGGCCCCCAGCGGGTCGAAGCCCGCTCGGAGGCCCTTTTTGACAAGTTTTTCCTACCACTCTTATCATATCAGTCATCTGTTACACAGATAACTGATATGGTGAATTACTCTCACCTGTTCCTGACCCGATATCTAGTTCAGATATCAGAGAAAGGACTGGCGCCACCCCATACGCACTATAGGCATAGCCGTAGTCGTAGACACGGCCCGACGAATCCACAGCCCACGCACCGTTCGCACTAACCGAATCCGGGGTCAATAACCATCCCAAATTACCACCATTATTAGTAACTATACTCTTCATCCAGTTATTTGCTGTACATGTTGCATTATCATAATCATATAGTGTTTTCTGACACAAACTTAAGTCTGCAGCATAGCCATAATCACTTGGATAGGCAAGTGCTATCTTTCCCGTCCATGATGTTGCATGACCAGAATATACGGTTCCGCTTACTCTTTCTTTATCATACATAGTATCTACAAATATTTGATTGCTGTTATTTCCTCTTGTATAGTATGTTGTTTCTGCGATTAGATTTCTTGTTGTATCATTCTTTATGCCTGACGAAGTAAAATTACATGTTGTTGTAGCATTGTTTTTACCATAATAACAATTGCCACTCTTGGCATTGTAATATAGGCTACCTCTAGTAGGCTCTGATTCATAACCCGGATTTAATAATTTCATTAGTCTAGCATCTGTCCAATCATTTTTTCCATTATCTGTTTCTGCTCCTGTTGATGTGTTTTTGTTATCCCACGAATATTTTCCTATTTGACTTCCTCTTATTATCTTGACTTTACCTTCAAATACTCCTATTATTCTCCATGTTTCACATGTACTTGATGATTGGTTGTTATAATCAGAACAATTAAAATATATATAATTATTAGGGTTTGCTCCATAGTATCTTAGATTTCCTCCAACATCTTGCATTAGGCTGTTTGTTGTGTCATAATTGTATGTTATATTATTATTTATTACTTTAGTATTTGGTGTATATTTATTATAAAAGTATGAACCAGTAGTACCATATGATGTTGCTTTTATTGGTTTCATTGATGCTTCACATCTTATTGTTGCTGATATAGAAGTATTTTCTGCAGACATATAATTTTCTTCTGTTACGTCAAACCATAAATATACTGTATATTTTGTTGATGCTGTCTTTAATGGAATATTTACTGCTAGTGGAACTGAGTTACCAGAAGATGTTCCAGTTAATTCACCATCTACTATTTTAGTCGTTCCTTCTAGTACTGCATATTTTAGAGCACCACTACTACTTAGATTAGCACTTATATTAGATATGTCTAGATATATATGACCATAAATAGTATAAGTATTATCTTTTTTATATAGTGTAACACTTAGATTATTACCACTAGTGTAATCAGAACCTGGATTTAATGTCGCAGATGTTATATCTGTTCCTTTAGTATAATTGATATAATAATCTAATCCTCTAGTTATGGTATCTACATTAATCGTAGCTATTACATATTTATAATAAGCATATGCACTACCTAGTACTGCTAATACTAAAAAACTTATTCCAAGTATCATATACATTTTACTTTTATCTTTTATTTTTTTCATATACATTCCTCACTATCATACTAAAATAATGATATCATAATTAGTAAAAAAGTGCAATATTATTGCACCCTTTTGTTTATTATTTTTCTCTTAATTGTATAAAACATTATGGTTATAAATATATAGAATATTATTACTAATATACTTTTAGTTATACTTGTTATATTTACTTTTATTATAAATGTAAATAATATTAATATTAATGAATATATTATATTTTCATATATTATATTTAATATATCATTAAAGTTATTTATTAATGATAGTTTTAATTTTTTATTTATTAATATTATTCCTATTATTGTACTTATTATAAAGCCTAATATTATTGACACTAGTGAACCACTTGCCATATCGTATCCCATACGATATGATGAATTTATAATAGGAATATTTGTTATTATACTTATTATTAATCCTATTAATAATGTAATAAATATATTTTTACTTTTATTACATATCATACTTATTTTTATTATTATACTATATAATATATAGAAGAATAATATATAACTAACATTTAAAATAATATTTATTTCATTATTAAATATTATATTATTTAATGGTTTAGATATAATTATTAATAATATTGTAATAGATAATGTAACATTTATTATTTTATTGATAAAATTATAAATGTTATAATCTTCTTTATTTTTTATTTTATCTAGTAACATATTAAATTTATCTATATAGTTATTTTTAATTAATAAATAAATGAAATAGATAATAATTAATCCATATAAATAAGTATTAGTGATATAAGTACCTACTACATCATAGGTATAATTATATTTATTTATTAATAAAAAATATAACATTATAATCGAAGTATAGAAATAAGAACTAGTTATAATACTATATAATACTTTGATTTTATTAGTAATAATACTTCTTTTAATTATTTTTATGTAATTAATTTTATTTTCTTCTCTTTTCTTACTACATTTATTATTTTTAAAAATTATGAAGTAAAATAATAAATTAAAAATAATAAATGGAAGTAAACTTATTAAATATAAAATACTTATATTAATATAGTTATCTAAATTTAATACTTTATATAGTATTATAATTGTAATTATAGTTAAGATAATATTTGTTATTTTATATATATTTATTAAGTTATTACCTAGTTTTTTATATTTTCCTATGCTAAAGTATTCACTTTCTAATTTTATAATATTATTAGTAAATAAATATATACACATAGATATATTTACTAATGTTATTCCTTTGATATTTATTAATAAACCTATTAAATAACTTATAAGCATTAATATAATAGTAATAATACCTATAAATATAATACTACCTTTTAATATCTTTTTATTAGAATAATAATATTTATTATCATAATATTCTTGTATTTTATTTTTAATATTCATAGTGCTAAATATACTATTAAATAATAATAACAAGCTAAAACTTATTGTTAATAGAAACATATTAGTATTTCTAGTAAAATGATATAATATTATTAATAATGTAAAATATAACAGATATATTACTTTTTTCATTTTTTTACCTCTCTTAAGTAGATTATATCGAAAAAATACGAAAAAAGCAATTTTTTTTATAAAAAGGGTTGATTTTTTTAAACTAATGTTGTACAATTTATATTGTCTGATGTCTTGGTAGCTCAGCTGGATAGAGCAATCGCCTTCTAAGCGATCGGTCTGGAGTTCGAATCTCCACCAGGACACCACTTATAATAATTAATTCTTAAGCATAAAGCTTAAGAATTTTTTTATATATTAAAAATTAGCAGGTAACTTTAGTTACCAGCTAATACAGCATTCTCACCTGTTGCATATAAATCAAATGATAATTTTTTACTTTGCATAGTATTTGGATTAGTGTAATCTTTACCATTAAACCATAAATATAGGGTGTATTTGTCAGCACTATTAGTACTGACATCTCTTCCAGTAAATAATGTTAGTGTTGTTACTCCACTAGTGGCATAAGCTATGCCACTAGTATTTGTATTAGAATTGTATACTCCAAAATTGCCCTTTTTAACTAATGTTGAACTGTTATAATATATTTCATATTCAAATGATTTTTCTTTTAATTCATCAGGCATAGTAGTAAGATCCATGTATAAATTCATTGTAACTCCTGCTTTACTTGCTTTAACTGTAATATCTTTTTTTATTCCTTCTTCTTTAGAAGCAGTAGGAATAATAGTACTGGTAATATTTGAACCCCCATTAAAAGTAACTGTACCACCATCTATTTTTACATTTACATTCATGTTATCACTACTACTCCATTTGTAGTAGGCATAAGTGCCTCCTAGCATAAGAAGAAGTAATAAAGCTACTCCAATTATAAATTTCTTGTTATCCATAATGTTACCTCATTTTCTATATTTAATTTTTCGCCTTACGGCGAATTACTATTCACCGCTTTTTTTATTTTGGGACTCCCATTTCAAAGCAACTTGGCGTCCTTATATATATCCATATTTCTATTACTGAAGAACGTTACTACTTAATCATTTACTATAGTCCATATTTCTTCTTCATTATCTACCCTGTTACCTTTTTTTATATTTGGTTCGTTCGCCTTACGGCGAATTTACTCCTCTTCATGAAGACTTCGCTATCGCTCGGCCTGGTCCCCTGCGAACCGAGCCCGCACGGAGACCTCTTTTTGCCACATATTCACTACCGAAGAGGAAATATCAATCTGCCCGCTTATGCGGACAATTGATATGGCACTGAACTTGATCCTGTTCCCGCCTTGATACTTAGTTCAGAGTTTAGATAAAGGACTGGCGCAACCCCAT
>OLPF01000311.1_pt1 | contig 55796 bp, 45 predicted proteins | sample 1673121 | NCBI WGS metagenome assembly OLPF01 (sample SAMEA3136756, study PRJEB25190) | human gut metagenome
TTCGCCGACGGCGACCTCGCGTCAAGCTGGTCGCGCGGCGCCTTCGCCTGGGCAGCGGCGAAGGGCCTCGTCCAGGGCTACGACGAGCCGACGGGCAAGTACCTCATGCCCGGCGATCCCGTCGCCCGCGAGCGCGTGGCCGTGGTTCTCATGCGCGTCTTTGAGATGGGGATCATGAAGTAGAGCGTGGCGCAAGCGAAACGAGGTCGGGATTGCCCCGGCCTCGTTTTTTGATGCCCCTAAAGCAGCAGCGCCTCGGGTTCGCTTTCGTAGGCTTCGTGGATCCAGTCTTTCGTGCACTTGATGAAGGCCCGCGCAGCGCCCGACGCCGTCTCGCTCGATTTCTGCGCGAGCGCGATTTCGCGATGTGCTCAAGTTGTGCCTGGTCATCGCAGCAGGTGATGCGCAGATCAATATGCGGGTGCGCCTCGGTGAAGCGCTTCGTTATCTGCGGCAGCCATTGCGTGAGCGTGCTCGTGAACGCGACGATATGAAGCGACCCTTCTTCCAGCTGCTTCAAGTCCGCAAGATGCGCCTCGAGCCTGCGTTCGCTCGCGCACACTTCCTGAATCCACGGGAGAAGCGCGGCGCTTCCTGTGGTGTTTGCCCCGTTCATTGCCCAGGTCGTACGTCACGTGCGCTACCCCCGCGCGATGATTCCCTTCTAGGTGGCGGTCGCCGGCGGGCTGTACCTTCTGTGCTGCAACGGCGGCTCGTTCTCGTTCGGCGCGGGCGTCATCTTGGTGGCAGTCGTCGGTGCGACGCTTGTCGAGGGGCGTGGCGGAAACTCCGAAGCGCCCTCGAGCGTCGGCGTGGAGAGGCTCATGTCGCAGCTCGCCTCCGACTCGAACGCCCAATAGCGAGAAACGAGTATCTGGAATACACGTTTTTCAATAAAATCGTGTATTCCAGATACACGAAATATCATCATGGCCTTCCCCGTCGGCTAAATGAGGAGTGCGGCGAGAAACGCAGCTTTGACGGAGTCGTGGCGCGGCCGAACAGCATGGTCATCAGTCGCTCGTTGGTGCTGCTGGCAAAAACAAATCGATGCAATATTGATTGGAATAGTGTTAGATTGGTTAGAATATGACAGAATAGTGTTAGATACCGTAAAGCTCGCTGTATTCCAAGGAAGGAAGAAGTCGGTGTTCCGCGATCGGTGTGAGCTGAGCGGATCTGTGCTGAAGCAGCTGGATGGCAAGGGCCTTATCCAACGCGAGGGGGGCAGGGAGGAGTACGCAGTACCGCCGCGCCGAGATATCTTGAAAACCCTCCGGCCTCGTTTTGCGTTGCACTTCGAAATCACGTATAGAGTGGTGGTTCCGCGCGGCCGCGTTAAAGCTCGCTGCGCAAAAATCCCTCGTTGAGGCAGTAGGCGGCGTAGAGGGGCAGATGCCGCAGCTCGTTTCCGGACTCGGTTTTGCTGCGCGAAAAGTCATTCCCCGAAAGAATGTATGCGTAGGGGGAATGCGCTTTCTCCATAAACGAGGCCAGCGTTTTCGCCCGGACGTTTCGCGCGGACTTGACTTCCACGGGGATTACTTCCATGCGGTCGGTTTGAAGGAGAAAGTCCAGCTCGCCCGTTGCCTTCCAAGAGCTCGGCGGCGTCCAATAAAACGTTTGGAGGTCGTTGGACGAGAAGGCCTGCGCTGTGGAGTTTTCCGCCAATGCGCCCCTGAAATCGGAAGAGGCAACCGCAGCGCCGAGCTCTTCCGCTTCGAGCCAAAGCCGAGGGTTTATCCCAAGCTTGTAGAACATAAGCCCCGTGTCCGCTAGATAGACTTTGAAAAAGCTGCCTTCCTCTTCGTCGAACGGAATCAGAGGGGCGGCAACGCATTCGGTCATTTCGTTTAAGGAGATAACTCCTGCTCCTTCGAGCCATTCAAGAGGCTCCATCAATTTCGCGCGCCGCCCGCCCCGTTCAACTTCCGAATACTTGAACTTCTTCGTGGACGAACGCATGAGCTGCGCCGGAATCGACTTCCACACTTTGCGCGCCGCAATGCCGCTGATGCCATTGTCGGGATCGGTCATGTCGGCAGTGTACGTTTGGTCAATTTCGCGCTGCTCGATGCGCGCGTCATCAATCGATTGCTGCTGCAGATATGCGGAAACTGCCGCCGGCATTCCTCCGATTGCCTGGTAAAGGCGGAAATAACGCGTTGCAAGGTGATGGGATGCATATGGTTCAAGCGTTTGCGCGTGGGTTCTAATCGCCTCTGCCATGTGTTCTTCGCCAAGCGCCCAGAGAAACTCTTCGAACGTCATGGGATGCATGGTTTCTTGGCGGACTCCGCTGGGGAAGGGGAGCCTGCGCTTGCGTGTTGCAACGCCGAGCTGGCTTCCTGTCGCACAGATGCGCCAACCCGAACCAGAGAAGAATCGCAGGGAGTTCAAAGCGCGTTCGCACAATTGAACCTCGTCGAGAAGGATGAAGGCGGATTCTTTTTCTATGGGCATGCGCTTGTAGTCGGCGATGCGCGTCATGATGCCGTCGACGTCGTTGGTCGGGCCGTCGAACAGGGGCTCGATGAGCTTGAGATCGGTTTGGAAGTCGAGTTTTACGAAGGCGTCGCCGGCAATTCGCCTGCCGACGGTTTCGGCGACATGCGTTTTGCCAACGCGGCGAGCGCCGCGGATCAACAGTGGGCGGCTGAAATCTTTCGCTGCCCAGGTTTCGATGGTTGTTTCGATGGCTCTTCTCATAATGCCTCGCATTAAAAATGTGTATTTGGAATACAGGATATTATAGAATTTCGTGTATTCAAAGTACACGTTTTTCAACAAAATCGTGTATTCCAGATACACGAAATTTCGTCGCACGTCCCCTGCCGTCGTTGCGGTTCGGGCTTTTTACGCCCTGGCAACGTTTTTCCTTCTGCGTTTGCCCTTTCTCCCCAAATGCGGCATTATGAATAAGTAGCGCGTGTCGCCGCGCGGCACGTCCATCTGAGGGACAAGGAGGCCACCATGGCTACACTCGGAGACGGTTTCAAAGGTATTTTCCTGGCAGGCATCGGCGCGGTTGCCATTGGCGCCGAAAAGGGCAAAGAGCTGGTCGACCAGCTGGTCGCTCGCGGAGAGATGACAGTAGAGCAAGGCAAGCAGATCAATACCGAGCTCAAACACCGTGCATCGAATCTCGAATCATCCATTCGCCGCGATACCATCGAGGCGCGCATGTCCATGATGTCGCCCGACGAGCGCGTTGAGTTCGCCAACATCGTGCGCGAAATGGCGGATACCGCCAACGCGAAGGACGCCGAGGCGGCGGCTGAGAAGCTGAAGGCTGCGAACGCCGCATCGGCATCGGGCACGGCTGCGGAGCCGAACCCCATCGCCGAAGCGAAGACCGCGTGCGCGACGGCAGTTGCCGCGGTGGGCACTGCGGTGGAGGCGGTCGCCAACAGCGCGCGCTCTGTGCTCGACGAGGCTGCGGCTCTGAACGCTCAGCGGGATGCCGCTTCCGCCGAGGCGCCGGCTGCGGAAGTCGTCGCAGGTGAGATTGTCGCGGAACCTGCCGCTGACGCAGGCGAGGCCCCCGAAGGTGAAGGCACCCCCACGGCCTAGCGCCGCGCCGCCACGGTTTCCTCATGGCCGAAAACAATACACTGCTCAGGCACTTTTTCGCTCCCGGGGCCGACGCCGACCCCGAGGGCCGTTTCGGGCTCAACTCCAAGTCCCGTCGCCGCCGCATGCGCGAGATTATCGGCATCGTCGGCAAGCATCGCGCTCTCGAGGGCTTCACGCCCGAAGAGTTCCGCGCGATGCTTGAGGATTTGGGCCCGAGCTTCGTGAAAATCGGGCAAACGCTTTCGACGCGATCGGAAATCCTTCCCAAAGTGTTTTGCGAGGAGCTTACCAAGCTTCAAACGGAATGCGATCCGCTGCCGTTCGATGAGATGCTCGCGGCGCTCGACAAGGAATTCGGTGGTCGCCGCAAGGAAATCTTCGCCGAAATCGACTCGAAGCCGCTTGGCAGTGCATCGCTTGCCCAAGTGCACCGCGCAGTCCTGACCTCGGGAGAGTCGGTCGCCATCAAGATTCAACGTCCCGGCGTGAAAGCAACGATGGCGCTCGACATCGACATTATGCGCACGCTCGCCCGTCGTGCCTCGAGGTACATGAAGGGTGAGCAGATGCTCGACTTACGTGCTGTGGTCGAGGAGATGTGGGCGACGTTTTTGGAGGAGACCGACTTTCGGCGCGAGGCGGCGAACCTCGCCGAGTTCGCCGAGCTCAACCGCGACTGCGCCTTCGTTGCGTGTCCGAAAGTCTATACCGACCTGTGCAGCGAATTCGTCCTGGTCATGGAATACGTTGACGGCATTCCCGTCGGCGACGCGGACCGGTTGGTGGCCAACGGGTACGACCTGGAGGAAATCGGGTCGAAGATGCTCGACAACTACGCGACGCAGATTCTCGACCACGGGTTCTTCCATGCCGACCCTCATCCGGGCAACGTGATTATTCGCGATGGGCGGATCGTCTACATCGACCTGGGGAACATGGGCCGCCTGTCGGCACGCGACCGCGCCGGGTTCGGCGACATCATCGAGGCTGTGGGGCTTAAGGACCCGGGCGCGCTCAAGGATGCGCTTATGCGGTTTGCGGCGAAAAAGGACAACGCGGCCATCGATCACGCGCGCTTTCTCGCCGACCTCGACCTGCTGCTCGAAGATTACGGCTCGTGCGATGTGGCCGAGATCGACGTGGGCCAGTTCCTGAGCGACATCATGCAGCTCACGCGCTCGTGCAACGTGATATTGCCCGCGTCGGTTACGAGCGTGTCGCGCGGCATTGTGACCATCGAGGGCACAGTGGCGCCCTATATTCCCAACCAGAATATCGTTGCAATCATAAATGCCCACATCAAGGGCAAGAAAGGTACGCGCGAAGAGATTCGCGACGCGCTTGAGGACCTTGCGCGCGCGATATACTCGTCGGGCCGCGGCACGCTCGACGCGGCGTCGTATTCCGGCGAGGCGCTCAAGATGCTCACGCGCGGCCAGCTGAAAATGAACATGGAAGTGCTCGGCTCCGAGGCGCCGCTTGCGCATCTTTCGCGCATGATCAACCGCGTGGCGATTGCGATGGTGATTGCGGGTCTGTTCGTGGGCTCGAGCCTGATGGCGGGAACCGCGATGGAGCCGCGCTTCCTCGGCGTGCCGATGCTGTCGTTCTTCGGATACTTCGGTTCGCTCGTTTTGTCGATTTGGCTCATCTTCAGTATCTGGCGCAGGAAATAGCCCCCGCGGTGTGGATTTCCCGTGCCGATGCGCGCGGACGGCGGAATGAAGCGGCATAATGGACAGTCGCTTCAAGCGAAAATCTTTCTCTTTTCTTATTTGCGCATATCCGCGACGGCTTTGAGCTGCGCGTTTTTACCGCCTATGAATTGGAAAGCGGCTCGCCTCAAGCGCAAATGCACGCCGCTGGGAGCGGGTGCGCCCACGGATTCGCATCGCAAGGGGCGATGGAGCGTGGCAACTGAAGAAAAGAGTCTTACATGGAAAACTTTGCCAGCCTTGGCCTGTCCGATAACGCCCTCGATGCGGTTGTGCGCCTGGGCTACGATGAGCCCACGCCCGTTCAGGAGCAGGCTATTCCCATCGTTTTGACCGGCCGCGACCTCATCGCCGCCGCGAGCACGGGCACTGGCAAGACGGCCGCCTTCCTGCTTCCCGTCCTTTCCCGCATGCCGCGCGACCGCAGCCATAACCGTCCGCCGCGCCTGCTTGTGGTTTCTCCTACGCGCGAGCTTGCACAGCAGATCGCTTTCACGGCCATGAAGATCGCGCGCTGCACGGGGCAGTTCGTGACGACTGTCTTCGGCGGTGCGCCCTACGGCCCGCAAATCAAGGAGATCCGCCGCGGCACCGATGTGCTCATTGCGACGCCCGGCCGTCTGAACGACCTCATGAAGCGCGAGGTTGTCGACCTCTCCGGCGTGCAGACGCTCGTGCTTGACGAGGCTGACCGCATGCTTGACATGGGCTTTCTTCCCGATGTGACCACCATCGTCGAGGCCACGCCCGATGAGCGCCAGACGCTTCTCTTCTCGGCGACAATCGACGAGTCCATCCAGAAGAACCTTGGCAACCTGCTCAAGAACCCTGCCGTGGTGGAAATCGCGCACAAGGGCGAGACGGCCAAGACCGTCGACCAGTACATGATGCCGATCAAGCAGGACAAGAAGCCCGAGCTCCTTCGCGCAGTGCTCGAGGAGAAAGGCCACGAGCGCGTGATCGTGTTCGCCCGCACGCGCAACCGCGCCGAGGATTTCGCGAAGACGCTGAACGACGACGGCTATCGGGCGGAATCTATTCATTCCGACAAGTCGGTGGGTGCGCGTCGCCGTGCGCTCGACAAGTTCCGCCGCGGCAAGGCGAACATTCTCGTGGCGACCGACGTGCTTGCTCGCGGAATCGATGTGCCGAGCGTCGATTACGTCATCAACCTCGACCTTCCCGATTGCCCCGAAGACTACGTGCACCGCATCGGCCGTACGGGCCGCGCGGGCGAGCATGGCTACGCCATCTCGTTCGTGAGCCCCAACCAGCGCCGCCTTCTGGTTGACATCGAGAAGCTCATCGATCGCGACATTCCCTTCATGGGACTCGAGACGTACGACCTCGATCCCGATCTGCTGAACCGCAAGAACAAGGGCCGCGGTGGCTCGAGCCGCAACAGCGCTGGTCGCAAGCGCGATGGACGCGGGGCTGGCGAGTTCGCCAACCGTGCTGAGCGTCGTGCGGCGAAGTTCGGCGATAGCAAGCGCGGCCGCGGCGGGCGCGATGAGTTCGAGGGCCGGGGCGGACGCGGCGGCTCGCGCGGCGACAAGCGCAACGAGGGCGGCAGGCGCGGCGAAGGCGGCAGGCGCGGCGACTCGAAGGGCAAGCGCGGCGAGTCGCATCGCACGAGCAAGCCGTCGGGCAACAAGGGTGCCGCTGCGACCGCTTCCAAGCGCAACAAGAAGCGCCCCTCCAACATGAACGACGTGCGCTCCTTCGGCGAGCGCCGCAACTTCGAGAAGAAGCAGAAGCGCCACTAGCAAGTGGGGCACCGCTGACAAGGTGCCGTGGGGGAGCAGGAGCATCGTGGGCAGGCTGAGATGCTACGATCGAGGCGGGGCATCGTGAGCAGGCGGAGGCGCCGCTAAGTTGACTCTGGCGGCAGCCGTGGGGCATCAGGCGGAATGATCGTGCGTAGGTTATTCCACCTGAGACGAACAGAGAGGGACTCAGTCCACACTGAACTGGGTCCCTCTTGCGTCCGGGTGTCACTTGTTCCTGCCCGACATTTCTTTCTTAAGGTCGGCAATCAAGCGTTGCACCTGATCGCGGACAGTCGCTCCCAGAAATCCTACGAATTAGAGTTTCAATCGCCAATGCATCTGCGTGTTTCATCTCGAACTTTCTTTAGTCGCGGGGAAAAGCCGGACGGAAGCTCTTCTCACCAATGAAAGATTATTTCAGAATGTCCATCTCGAACGCGCGCATGAGCACGACGGCCGCGCGCTCGCGGGCGACGGGCTCGCCGGGCCTGAGGAATTTGCCTGCTGGCTCGTCGTAGCCCTGGACAAGGCCTTTGTCTGCCGCCCAGGCGAAGGCGCCGCGCGACCAGCTTGACGCGAGGTCGCCGTCGGCGAAGGCGGACAGGTCGCTCCCCGCGGCGGAGAGCTCTTCTGGGGTCGCGCACAGACGGGACAGGATGGTGATGAGCTGCTCGAAGCTGACGTTGTCGTCCGCGGCGAAGTCCTTCGAGCCGTCCTCGCGGTCGAAGCCCGTGATGACGCCGTTCCTCACGGCCCAGTTGGCGGCCGCGGTGTAGTACATGCCGTCCGCGGAGCCATCGATGCCCGTCGTGTCCTTGGCGGTCTCGGGGTCGTAGGAGGCGTACTCGTCCGGGCAGGCGTTGCGCCACAGGATGGTGGCGAGCTGGGCGCGCGTGAGCACATCGCCCACGCCGAAGAGCGCCGTCCCCGAGTATCCCGTGATGAGGCCCTTGGACGCCACATAGGTGACAGCGTTGCCGTACCAGGAGGAGTCCGAGTAGTCCACGTCGGTGAAGACGGGTGCGGGCACCGCCTTCTTCTCGATGTCGAACTCGATAGTCACAGAACCCGTGAAGTTGCCATCCTCGACGGCGGCCACCGTGACGCTGCCCTTGCCGAGGCTCACGTTCTCGCCGTAGGAGAGCGCGTAATCGACGCCCTGAACAAGCGTCTTCCCGTTGAACGTTACGACAGGCTCAGGCGCAAGCTGCGAGCCTGTCGCCTCCATTCGGGCAGGAACGCCCGACACCATGGACGTGGTCAGCTTAGCCTTCGCTACGGTCCATGCAATCTCGATGTCGTCGGAGTTGCCCGATGTCGACCATACGTAGTTCCGCTTATCCTTGAGCGACGCCGTCGCAGTGTAGTTACCTGCGTTCGTCGCCGATCCGCCGGACACATCGTAGTCGCCCGAGGGGGCGACGCCCACCTGCTCCGCGCCGCTGTAAACGAGGCCGGCCGCCGCCTCCGGCGCATCAACCTGCCTGGAGTCGATGAGGAAGCTGTAGGTGACTTGTCCCACGTAGTCCCCCGCGCCCGTGATTACGACAGTGCCCTCACCCGCACTTACGTTCTCACCATAAGCGACCGAGTAGTCGGTCCCCTGCCGCAAGCTGGCAGACGAGACGCTCGGCTCGATTGGCGAGCCCGTGTACGTCCTCGATCCCGTGTCGACTGTAAACATGCTCTCACTGATGGCGGTCTTAGGGGCCATTTGAGCAGTGTAGGTAGCAGCGACGTTGTTGGGAATCTTATTCTCGGCGTACAGCTCATGCGTCTCGACATTCTCCCAAAAGCCAGTCAGGCCATCGCCCTTGAGCTTCGGCAACGAACATAGACGTGCGTTCTTCGCGCCATTAAAGCTGAACTTGCCGCCAAGGGCTACGAATCGTAGCGAGGAGCAGCCGTAGAACATGGAGGCCATGCTGGTCGCCTGCGAGGTGTCGAGCGACGAGAGGTCGAGGGATTCGAGACTGGAGCAGCCGTGGAACATGGAGGACATGCCGGTCACCTGCGAGGTGCCGAAGGAGGAGAGGTCGAGGGATTCGAGACTGGAGCAGCCTTCGAACATGGAGGACATGTTTGCCACCTGCGAGGTGTCGAGCGACGAGAGGTCGAGGGAGCGGAGCCCGGAGCAGCCTGCGAACATGGAGGACATGTTTGCCACCTGCGAGGTGACCTGTGTCAAGATTTCGGACACGGGAGCTCGAGGAATCATGCGGCCATGGGAAGCCTTTCTTCGGCCGGCTTGGTCCGCTCGAAGAACAACTCCATGGCCCGCGCCGGTATCTGGTAGCCGATGGTGGAGTGGGGCCGTTTGCGGTTGTAGTCGGCCTCGATGAACTCGACCACCGCGTGCCTGGCGTCGGCCCTGGTGGCGGAGCTCCTGCGGTGGTACATCTCGTTCTTCAGCGTGGCGAAGAACGACTCGGCCACGGCGTTGTCGTGGCAGTTGCCGGTGCGGCTGCAGGAAAGGCGCACGTCGTTGGCGCGCGCCCACTCGGCCAGCAGGCGGCTGGTGTACTGGGCTCCCTTGTCTGAATGGAATATGGCGTTTCCCGCCACGTAGCCGCGCGACTTCGCCGACTCCAGCGCGGCCACCGCGATGTCGGCCGTCATACGGTCCGACAGCGACCAGCCCACCACCATGCGCGTGCAAAGGTCGATTACGGTGGCCAGGAAGAGCCACCCCTCGCCGGTGCGCAGGTACGTGATGTCGCCCACGAGCTTGTAGGTGGGCACGGGGCTGGTGAAGTCGCGGCGCACCAGGTCGGGGCGCGGCTTGGCCTTGGGGTCGGGTATGGTCGTGCGCTTCCTCGCGTTGGGCGTGCAGCCGTGTATCCCCAGCTCGCGCATCAGCTTGAGCACGCGGTAGCGCGTCAGGTGCGCGAAGTCGGGCGGCAGCATCGCGTGCACGAACCGGAACCCGAAGCGTCGGTCCGACTCCAGCCAAACCCGCATCACCGCGTCGCGCGCGTCGCCCCACTCGTCTTCCGGGCATCCGTTGGCGAGCCACGAGTAGAAGCCCGAGCGGCTCACCTCGAGCACGCGCGCCATCAGCTTCACGGGGAATTCGGCCTTCTCCTCCAGCATGAGCCGGTAGCGCGCGGCTACCCCTGCTCTCTGGCGAAGAAGGCCGCGGCTTTTTTCAGGAACGCGTTCTCCATCTCTAGCTCGCGTATGCGCTTCTGGGCCTCGCGCAATTCGCGCTCGCCGGCCTTGGGGTCGGGCTCGCCGGAAAGCTCGCGACGGCGTTTGGCGACCCACTTGTCGACGGTCTTCGGATTGAGCCCGAGCTCCCTGCAGCATTCGGTGGTGGGCCTGCCCGTCGAGATGATGTAGTCGGCGGTCTCTCGCCTGAACTCGTCGGTGTACTTGGCGGCTGGGTTGGCCATGTCTGCCGTCCTTTCGTCGTCAGTATGCATTCTAGATGATTGGTTCCTCTAGCATGCGTGTCCGAAAGAACGATACAGGTCAAGGTGCCGAGCGACGAGAGGTCGAGGGAGCGGAGACTGGAGCAGCCTTCGAGCATGGAGGACATGCTGGTCACGCTCGAGGTGTCGAAGGAGGAGAGGTCGAGGGGTTCGAGACAGGAGCAGCCGTGGAACATGGAGGACATGTCGGTCACCTGCGAGGTGTCAAGACCAGACAGGTCAACAGACCGAAGCGATTTGCAATCATAAAACGCTCTCGAAGTGGTTTTTGCAGTAACGGTCTTCTTTATTGTCGCCGAGACGATCGAGCTTTTGTATTTGAGCCAAGGCGCTTCGGATCCAGTCCAATCCTCTAGTTCGCCCGTCTCTCCCGATTGGGGCTCGATAATCAGGCACCCGCTTGAATCGATCATCCATTGGCAGGTGCCGCATTCGGTCCAGTCGACGATTGGGGCTCCCGAATCGCTTGCTGCCTGCAAGGCGACATTGCTATCGTCGGGTGCGCCTTCGTCTTCGGCGCCGTCGTTCTCAACCGCCAGGTCAAGATCAGCGTTGGAGCTGTCTGTCTCAACGATGCCTTCGGCAAGGTCGGCCTCTTCGCCCTCGCCCTCATCAGACACCTGGGCTGCATCGGTTTGCCCACCCGAATCCCCCGCTTCTTCCGCCTGCGCTTTTTCGGCAGGCATCAGCGGGCAGAGGGATATTGCCAGGACAGCAGCCAGAAACGACTTGAATAACTTCTCGGTGGGCTTGGCGGAAGCGCTCATATGTTCCTCCCCAGGTGCGCAGTTTCACTTGGCCTGAATACTACCACTTCGAGAGGACATTTAGTTTCCGCATTGATTAAATGCCCCCGCTCCCATTCACCAAATGGGCGCCCCGCCGGACCAGAGCTACTTCCCCACTGTCCCCACTGCTATCGGAACAAGTTCGGAAAGCGCGGTGATCGCGTAGTCGGGGTGCTCTGCCAGGAGTTCCTCGCGGGCGAACATGCCCCAGAGCGCGGCGACCGTCACGCAGCCGGCGCCCCGTCCCGCCTGCAAATCGTAGGGGCTGTCGCCAATATAGATGCACTCATCAGGCGAAACGCCGAAAAGCTCGCAGCCGTGCAGCACCGGCGCCGGGTTGGGCTTGTGCGCGGGGAACGTATCGGGCGCGACGAGGAAGTCGAAATACCCCTCGATTCCCGTGCTCTCCATGGCGCGGTGGGCGTTCCCACTGCGCTTCGACGTGACGATGCCGAGCGGAAGCCCCGCCGCCGCAAGCTTTCCAAGCACCGCCGCCGTGTCGGGGAACGACCTGATGAGCTGCGAGTGCACGCGGTCGTTGTGCTCGAGGTAGGTGTCGAAAAGCTTATCGTGCACCTCTTGGCTGCCGCCGGCCCAGTCCCACATCTGCACCGTGAGCGGCTGGCCGATCTTCGCGCGCAGTTCCTCGTCGGGAATGTCGCGCCCTAACACCGTCTTCGTCGCGTAGCGAAACGACGCCAGGATGAGCGCCTCGGTATCGACCAGCGTGCCGTCCAAGTCGAACAGCACGCCCTTGATGCTGGAAGTCTTGCCCATCCCGGTTACTCAAAGATGCCCGCGAAAGCGCCCAAGCCAGAGGGGTGCTTTCGAGCATTGCGCTTCGCGAAGCGCAGCAGCTCGGCGATGGTGGAAAGCGAAACGTCCTTCTTCTGGCCCGTGCGGCGCAGCTTCACTTCCACATTGCCCTCGGCCAGACCGCGCTTGCCGATGACCACCTGCAGCGGCCAACCGATAAGGTCGGCGTCCGCGAACTTCACGCCAGCGCGCTCCTTGCGATCGTCGATGACCACGTCGAAGCCGAAATCGGCAATCTCGCTCGCGAGCTTCTCAGCCGCGGGCTGCACCTCGTCGTCGCCGACCGTGAGCGGGATAATGCACACGTGAGCAGGCGCGACGTTGAACGGCCACTGGATGCCGTTCTCGTCGTTGTGCTGCTCGACGATGGCGGCCACCGTGCGGGAGACGCCCACGCCGTAGCAGCCCATGATGAACGGGTGCTCCACACCGTCCTCGTCGTGGAAGGTGGCGCCCATGGTCTCGGAGTAGCGGGTGCCCAGCTGGAACACCTGGGAAACCTCGATGCCGCGGGAACCCGAAAGCGGCAGGCCGCAGTCGGGACAGCAGTCACCGGGCTTCACGACGCACAGGTCGGCCCATTCGTCCACCGTGAAATCGCGGCCCTCTTCGGCGCCCACGTAGTGGTAGTCGTCCTCGTTCGCACCGACGACCCAATGGCCGATGCCCTTCAGGCTGCGGGCGGCGACGATGCGCGCGCCCTCGGGCAGGCCGACTGGGCCCATCGAACCCTTGTGCAAGCCGAAAGATTCCATTTCCTCGTCGGTGAGCAGCGCAAACCCAGGAACGGTGCGCTCGGCTTTGATCTCGTTGAGCTCGTGATCGCCAGGGACGAACATCACGACGAGCTTGCCCTCGGCGTCCTTGCCGGAGAGCGCCTTTACCGTGGAGCTTTCGGGAATGCCGAGGAATTCCGCGAGCTCCTCGATTGTGCGGACGCCCGGGGTATGGATCTTCTTAAGCTCGGTGGCCTCGTACTCCGTCGGGCGGGCCAGGCACTCGCCTGCCTCGGTGTTCGCAGCGTAGCCGCAGGTGCAGTGCACAAGCTCGGCCTCGCCCGCCGGGGCAAGCGCCATGAACTCGGTCGTCACCTTGCCGCCGATCTGGCCGCCATCGGCCTCGACGGGGCGGTAATCCAGGCCGCAGCGATCGCAGATCGTGCCGTAGGCGCGGCTCATGTCGTCGTAGGTTTCCTGCAGCGATTCCTGCGTCGCGTGGAAGGAGTACGCGTCTTTCATGATGAACTCGCGGCTGCGGAACAGGCCCAGGCGCGGACGGATCTCGTCGCGGAACTTCACCTGAATCTGGTAGAGCGTGCAGGGAAGCTCCTTGTAGGAACGCAGCTCGTTGCGGATGAGCGACGTGATGAGCTCCTCGTGGGTGGGCCCGAGGCAGAAGCCGTGGTCGTGGCGGTCGACGAGGCGCATGAGCTCGGGGCCGTAGTCGTCCCAGCGGCCGGACTCGTGCCACAGCTCCGCCGGCTGCAGCGCCGGCATCATGATTTCCTGCGCGCCGATCTTGTCCATTTCCTCGCGCACGATGTTCTCGACCTTCGAAAGCACCTTGTAGCCAAGCGGCAGGAAGGTGTACACGCCCGAAGCGGTCTTGCGGATCATGCCCGCGCGAAGCATCAGCTTGTGGCTCGCGATTTCCGCATCCGCGGGGTCTTCCTTCAGCGTCGGAGCATAGAGCTTGCTCATTCGCATAACTTCACTCATAGTTTTCCTATCTCCTCCATCAACACGTCGACGATGGCGTGCTCTTCCACTTTCCGTTGCACCTCACCGTGCTTGAACACGACGCCTACGCCCGCGCCGCACGCCACGCCGATGTCGGCATCGCGCGCCTCGCCGGGACCGTTGACGACGCAGCCCATGACAGCGACCTTTATGGGCTTGGTCGTGCTCATGAGGTTTGATTCAACCTGCTTGGCCAGCTCGATCAAGTTTACCTGACAACGCCCGCACGTGGGGCAGCTGATGATTTCCGGGCCGCGGCGGCGCAAATCGAGCGCCGAAAGCAGCGCCCAACACGCCCGCATCTCGACGACGGGGTCGTCGGTAAGCGAGATGCGCATGGTGTCCCCAATTCCTTCTTCCAAAAGGATTCCCAGGCCAGAGGCGCTTTTTATAACGCCTTGGAACTGCGTTCCCGCCTCGGTGATGCCGATGTGCAAAGGAATATGGGGCAGATCGCGCGAGAGCTGGCGATACGTGCGCACCGTGGTCATGACGTCGTGAGCCTTCGCGCTCACCACAAGGTCGTGGAACCCGCGGCCCTCGCAGTATTCCACGTAGCCCGCGGCGGACGCGGCGAGCTTTTGCGGAAGCGTGAGGTCGCGCCGAGCGGCGAGGTCTTGGTCAAGCGAGCCCGCGTTCACGCCAATGCGGATGGGAATACCTGCCCCACCTGCGGCGTCGAGCACGGCGTCGGTCTTTGCGAGGCCGCCGATGTTGCCGGGGTTGATGCGCAGCTTGGCCGCCCCGCGGCGCGCCGCCTCCACGGCAATCTGCGCGTCGAAGTGGACGTCTGCCACCACGGGAAGGGGCGACTGCTCGCAGACGCGCTGGAAGGCGTCGAGGCAATCGCGGCGCGGGATGGCCAAGCGGACCACCTCGCATCCCGCCGCGGCGAGTTCCCGAATCTGCGCAAGGTTGGCGTCCACGTCGTTTGCGGGCGCGTTCAGCATGGACTGCACCACCACGGGCGCGCCGCCGCCTAAGGGCACGTTGCCCACCATCACACGGTGCGTGAGCTGGTTGGGCTTTTTGCCGTTGGTTGTAGCATCTGTTTTACACATGGATAACATTCTAGCAGGTGCGCGCTAGCCCTCCACTCGAATCACCGACGGCTCGGCACGCAGAACGTCTTCAAGCCCTGCGATTTCCGCGAGCACCGCGCGCACGCTAGCTTCCTTGGCGGTGTGCGTGACGTAGGAGAGGTTCACCGTCTCGTGCTCGGAGTTGCCACGCTGCACCACGGAGCGCACGGAGACGCCGTGCTTGGCGAACACGCCCGCCATCGCAGCGAGCACGCCGGAGCGGTCGGCCACGGCGAAGCGGATATAGTACTTCGTCTGCAGCTCCTCCACCGGAAGGATGGGCAAGTTGTCGGTGCAGGTGCATCCCACGATGGGGGAAACGCCCAGCGTGAGATGGCGCGCCACCTCGAGCACGTCGCCCATGACGGCGCTCGCCGCCGGACCCGCGCCCGCGCCCTCGCCAAAGAACATCGTCTCGCCCACGGCGTCGCCCGTCACGTAAATCGCGTTGAACACGCCGTTCACGGTCGCGAGCTGATGCGCCTTCGGGAGCATCGTGGGGTGCACGCGCACGTCGATGCCGTCGGGCGTGCGATGGGCGATCGCCAAAAGCTTGATGACATAGCCCATGTCGTCGGCGGTGTCCAGATCGAGCGTCGTGATGTTGCGGATGCCCTCGGTGTGCACGTCGTCGAGCGTGACGCGCGAGTTGAAGGCGATCGACGCCAAGATGGCGATCTTCGCCGCAGCGTCGAAGCCGTCGACGTCGGCCGTGGGGTCGGCCTCGGCGAAGCCGCGCTCCTGGGCCTCCTTGAGCGCCTCGTCATAGGAAAGGTTGTCGTCGACCATGCGCGTGAGCATGTAGTTCGTCGTGCCGTTCACAATACCCATGACAGACGTTATCTCGTTCGAGATGAGCGAATGCTTCAGCGGGTCGATGATGGGGATGCCACCGCCGACGGACGCCTCGAAGGCGAGCTCGCGGTTCATCTTCTCCGCCAGATGCATGACTTCCTCGCCATGGGTCGCCATGAGCGCCTTGTTGGCCGTGACGACGTTCTTGCCCGCCTCAAGTGCCGACACGACCACGTCGCGCGCGACCGTGGTGCCGCCGATGAGCTCGATGACGATGTCGATGTCGGGGTCGTTGACGATGTCGTGGTAGTCCAGCGTGAACAGATCGCTCACGCCGTGGGCTTCGGCCTGCTTAGGGTCGCGCGAGCAGACACGGGCAAGCTCCACGTCGATGCCGTAATGGCGTTTGAAATCTTCCTTGTGCTTCTGAAGGATGTCAATGCAACCGCCACCGACCGTGCCGGTGCCGACGAGTCCGAGCTTGATGGTCATAAGGTCCTCCTAGATATCGCGGGAGTAGAGGTCGGCGTAGGTCTCGCGGCGCGTGACGACGCGGGCGACACCGTCTTTCACGAACACTACGGCCGGCTTGGGCTGGCCATTGTAGTTGCTAGACATGGTAGAGCAGTACGCGCCCGTTGTGAACACGCATGCGATATCGCCGACTTCAGGGTGCTGGATAGGCATGTCGATGACGACCGCATCGCCGCTTTCGCAGTGCTTGCCGCACAGCGTGACGATTTCCGTGCGCGGCTCGCCCGCCTTGTTGGCAATCACGGGCTCGTAGTCGGCGTGGTAGAGCGCCGTGCGGATGTTGTCGGACATGCCGCCGTCGATGGCGACGTACTTGCGGATGCCGGGCAGGGTTTTCAAGATGCCCACGGTGTAGAGCGTGACGCCGGCGTTGGCGACAAGGCTGCGACCAGGCTCGACGAGGATGCGCGGCTCGGCGACGCCGTATTCGGCGCAGAAGTCCTTCACGGCGCGGGTCGTGCATTCCGCGAAATCGTCGATCGAAGAGGGCTTGTCGGTCGCGAGGTAGGCCACACCCAGGCCGCCACCCAGGTCGAGCTCGGGAATCTCGACGCCGTATTCCTTCTGGACACGCGCGATAAACTCAATCATGACCTGCGCTGCCTCGCGGAACGAGTGGAGCGCGAAGATCTGCGAGCCGATATGGCAGTGGAAGCCGACGAGCTTCACGTTGGGAGCCTCGATGGCGTCCTTCACGCACTTGAAGGCGAAGTCGTCGAGCATGGTGAAGCCGAACTTGGAGTCCTCGCAGCCCGTGCGGATGTATTCATGCGTGTCAGCCTCGACGCCGGGCGTGATGCGCATGTAGATGGCCTGCTCGACGCCAAGTTCGCCAGCGATCTCGGACACGCGCGCAAGCTCGATGCGGCTGTCGACCACGATGCGGCCCACACCTGCGGAGATGGCCCCGCGCAGCTCGGCCGGCGTCTTGTTGTTGCCGTGCACGAAGACGCGCTCCATCGGGAAGCCCGCCATCTGGGCGCAGGCGAGCTCGCCGCCGCCCGACACGTCGAGGCAAAGCCCCTCTTCGTTCGCAATGCGCACGACTTCCTTGTTCAGGAAGGCCTTCGAAGCGTAGATGACGTCGGAGTTCTCGTAGCGCGAGCGGAACGCCTCGCGATAGGTCTCCATGCGCCAACGAAGGTCGGCCTCGTCGAACACGTAGAGCGCGGTGCCTTCCTCGCGCGCGAGTTTCACCATGTCGACGCCGCCGATGAACAGGTGGTTATCGCGAACCTCGGCCGTGCGGGGAAGAACCTCGCCCAAATCCATGGTGGTGAGGTTGTCGGGCTGCTTGCTGGTATCGGATGCTGGGAGAGACATAGCTGTCCTTTCTGATGCTGTGGAATTTTCCCAGTCTATCATTTGGGCGATGAGCAAGTATTTCCCATTCGTAAAATGCACGCGTTTTATAGGGAAGGGGAAGGTGAGCGGGACGAATAGCAAACCTGCGGATTCGCGGAAGCTGGAGTGTGCACGCCCGCGGAAAGGCCCACTTCGAGTACAATGGGCGTCTAGATAGCGCCTGGGGAAGGGCGTCTGAACACTCAACGTTTTGGAGGCAACTTATGTCCAAACCTGAACCGTCGATCGATCAGTGGCTCAAGGAAGCCAAGGCCGACCCGAAAGCCGCGCAGTGCGGCATGTTCCTCACCCACAACGGCATCGTGCGCATCACGCCCAAAAAGCAGGTGCGCGAAGGCGTCCAAGGCCTTGGGGAAGTCGCGAAGGTGCAATTCTCCTACGACGCCGAGGGCGTTGCCGCGGCCGAGAAGGAAGCGCTCACCTGGCCGGGCGTGTACTACGTGCGCACCTGGATGAACGAGGGCGAGCTTGGCGTGGGCGACTCCATCATGTACGTGCTCATCGGCGCCGACATCCGCCCGAACTGCGTCGATGCGCTGCAGAAGCTCGTCGGCAAGATCAAAAACGAACTCGTCGTGGAAAAGGAAATCTACGCGTAGAGCTTTCGCGTGAACGCAGCGGCGCCCCGGGGAGAAAAGCCAACCCCGGGGCGCCGCACTAATGCAACGAGGCGAGCGAGGGCGCATCTCGTTGCATTCTCAGAGGGGAGATGCGAGGTTTTGAACAACTCGCTTATCAGCAATTACCAGACGAAGCTGCTTATCATGGACGCAGCCGACAAGCTTGTCGAGGAAACGCCGTTTGACAAGCTCTCAGTCACGCAGATTTGCGAGGAAGCGGGAATTTCCCGCGCGACGTTCTACCGATGCTTTAAAGACAAGTTCGCCATCGCCCAATGGCATGTGGAGCTCGCCTGGGCGCAAGGGGCGAACGAAATCGGCCGCACGCTTTCGTGGAAAGAGGGGTACTATATCACGGAGGCGAACATCGCAAGCCGCAACCTCTTCTATGCCGGCGTCGCGAAATCGAACGACTACAACGCCATCGACAACTTCGCGCCGCGATTGCGCCGCAAGACGATCGCCGAAACCCTTACGCAAATGCGCAAAGTCCCTCTGACGGAGCACTTGAAGTTTCAGATCGACGCCACCGTCGAGCTCGAGGTTCACCTCTTCCCGAAATGGCATTACGGCTCCTATGACGTATCCCTCGATGGGATGTGCGAATGGGTTGCCGACTCGATTCCGCGCGAGCTGTTCGACCTTTTGAACACGCCGCTCCACCCGCGCTCATCACGCCCGCCCCGGCCCATTGCGGAGCCCAAGCCGCATCACATCATTTAGCGATCCGTACCGCCCGCATTCCGCTGAAACGACCCCGGAGTTTTCGGCAGCGGCTTGCCGCAATTCGCGCACACCTTCGCATCAACCTCGTTCTGCGTGTGGCAGAAGATGCACCACCCGGCGGGCTTCACCTTCGCGTCGGACGAAGGCGGCCCGCACTTTCCGCAGTGTATGCAGGCGAAACATCGCGGCATCAGACTATCGAATCTCGTCCGCGCCAGCCGCGCTAGAGGGCGCACCCTCATCCAGTGCACCGTCCGCAGGTTTCGCCACAAGCGCGCGCATGGGGTGCAAAAGTCCGATGACCGCGCACACGGCGCACATCGCGATCAGCACGGGGAACACAGCGTCGTTGCCTTCCGCAGGGTTTGCCGCCACCGTTGCCGCGAACAAGTACGGCGCAATGAAGGGCCCTAAGTTCATCATGGAGGTCATGATGCCGGAAACGAACGGCACGCGGCTTTTCGGAGCGATATTGCCCGTCGCGTTCTGAGCCGCCGTGAAGAACATCGAGCCTCCGAACCCCAGGATGAACACGCCGATCGCATAGACGATCGCGTTATCGGCGAACATGCAGGGAACGACGCCGATCGCCGCAAGCGCGGCCCCGATGCCGAACAGGCGCGTCTTGAACACGCGGACAAGCGTCGGAAACGCAAGGCCGCAGAGAATGGTGCCGACGCCGCAGCAGTTGATGACGAGCGCCGCCTGACCGGAGCTTGCAAGCCCGCGGACGTCGAGAATGGTCGACGTGATGATCTGCACGGTCACAACGCAGGTCCACGTCACCAGCGCGAAGAGAGCATATCCCCAGATAGCATGAGGAATCTTCTCCTTTGTCACCGACGAGCGCTCCACGCGCTCACGCTCGCGGCCCTCCGCCACAACGCCCTTTGCCTCGGGCATCCACACAAGCGCAACGACCAAGGGAACGAGGCCGATAAGGTACGCGAGGAACGAGTAGTTCCACCCGATTTCGGTGAGATAACCCGCAACCGTCGTATATATCAGGTTGAACAGGAACTGGATCGTGATACCCAGGCCCAGAAGACGCGAGCGCTTCTCGCCTTCGAACAGAGCGATGATAGTCGCGTTTCCCACGGGGAACATCACACCCAAGCCGATGCCCACGATAACGCGCGAAACGATGACGAGCGTATAGTCGGTGATATCTGGCATCAAGAACGGGAAAGCACCACCGAGCGACATCACCAAAATACCGAGGATGGCCATCGGCTTGAAGCCGACGCGGTGCAAAATCGCCCCCGAAAGCACGCTCACGGGCACTGACACGATGCCCGTGATGCTGTTCGCGAACATGATTGTCGTGATGTCTGTCCCCACGAAGTGATGCGAGAACGCGGCTATCGAAGGCGTCAAGATGGCGAACTCGCTCATCGTGCAGAAGAGCGCCAAGATACCAATCACGTTACGGGTCGAAAGACCCTGTCCCCTTCTTGCTTCCATGCCCACTACCCCTCTTCTTAGGCCTTCCATTATGCGTGAAATCCCCCGATAACGCATCGGGTGAGACAATCGGGCGTTCGTTGCCTCACCCGATGCGTACCGCTTAAGCGCACCTGCGCCCAGGCGGTACGCGGGGAGGGAAATGCCCCCGAGCCGAACACTTGGGGAGGTTGAATCGGCTCGGGGATTTGCTCATACGAGGTGGAGAATCTCGCAGAGCGTCGGATTGCTATTCAGACGGCACCCAGAGAACCTGCTTGGGCTTCTTGGTGAGCTCGGCGGCCATCTCCTCGATGGTGCCGAACTTCATGCAAGCGCCGAGGCAATTGTGCACGCACACCGGCTCGCGGTTGTCGGCCAGGCGCTCGGCGCACAGGTCGCACAGGTCCGTCGGAACGGGAATCTTGTTCCAGTTGAAGTTCGCGCCCTGATCGGAGGAGTCGTCCTTTTGCCAGGGGCCCTCGTCGAGCACGCGGATGCCCCACTTGCCCACCGGGAAGTTGTGCTCTTCTTTGCAGGCGACCTCGCAGGACTGGCAGCCTGTGCAGTATTCGTAGTCGATAAGCAGACCGTATTGAGTCATCTTCGTTACACCAGCTTTCCAAACTTCTCGCCGAACGCCTTCATGTCGACGTCGTAGCTTTCCTTCAACGGCGTGACGTTGCAGCACGCGCTCTTGTACGGCGCGCCCAAGCCGAGCGCGTTGTTGTGGTGGAGCGGGATCAGGTCGTTGCAGTTGGACTGCCACACGCCGAACAGTGAAGGCTCGGAGCCGTCCTGCTCAGGGAACCACCAGCCGTGATCGGCCTCCACGTGGCCCTCCTTAATGGTCGGCAGGATGCGGGCTTTGTACTTCGCCTTGCCGAACATGTTTGAAATTTCGCACCACTGGCCGTCGGCGAGACCGATCTTCTCAGCGTCCTTCGGATTGATCTCAAGCATCGGGTTCGGATCGATCTCGCGCAGAACAGCGATCTGGCGATGCTCAGAGTGGAAGGAGCTGTAACGACGATGGCCCGTGGAGAGGATGAACGGGTACTTCTTCATGATCTCCTCGTGCGAGAGGTCGCGCTCGTGCCACTTGGCATCGAGTTCCTCGGGCACATAGGGGTTTGCCAGCAGATGCAGGTCCTCGGGCTTCTTGTCCGGGATGCGCGGCGAGAGGTCGGGCTCGTAGTAGTACGGCAGCGGATCCATGCCGTTGTCGTTGAACTGCGAGGACCACAGCTCCACGCGGCCGGTCGGAGTGAGGAAGCCGGGCTGTCCGTCGGGGCGGAGCTTGCCGGTCTCGTACTTCTTGTAGTACACCTTGCGCTTGAACTTCACGAGACCCTTGACCTCGTCGAAGGTGTGGCGTCCCTCGAGGCGGTTCTTGTTCAGGTAGTCATGGTACTCGGCGTACTTCTCGTGCGCGAAGCATGCCTTCGGGTCGTCCGGGAACATCTTGGCCATGCGCTCGGCGAGCAGGCAGTAAATCTCAAGGTCGGACTTCGCCTCGCCCACTGTGATCGCCTTGTTGCCGCAGCCGGTAGTGATGGAAGCCGCGCCGTAGTGGGTGCGGTTCACGCCGTCGTGCTCGACCACGGTCGACAGCGGCAGGAACACATCGCACACCGCCTGGATGGTCGGGGTGATGAAGCAGTCGGTGCCGAAGGCGAACTCGATGGAGCGCTGGAAGGCCTTGTGCCAACGCGTCGGCTCGGCGGAGTTCGTTGGCGCGAGCAGATTGGTGTTGGCAATCCATGCCATCTTCACCGGGTAGGGCTCGTCGGTTTCCAAGGTATCGAGGATGCAGTCCGCCTGGCAGCCGGTGATCTGGTTGCAGTAGAGCGGGTACTTGTCCATGCCGATGCACTCGGCGCGCTCCTCATCGGTCATCTGGTACCAGCCCTCGGTGATGAACGAGCGGGTGTCGGTGTTGTGCTCCGACTGCCCAGCAGCGGCATCACCCGTGAGGTCCTCGGGCATCGACAGGTCGGCAACGATGTTGCCACCGGGAACGTCGAGGTTGCCAGTCATGCAGATCATGGCGAGCACGCACTGGCCAGCCTGCATGCCGTTGGTGTTCTGGTCGAACGCAAGGCCCCAGGCGATCGACGCCGGCTTCGCGGCGGCGTACATGCGGGCCACGCGGTAGATGTCGTCGACGGGCACCTCGCAGATTTCGGCGGCCTTCTCCGGCGTCATGTACGCGACGCGCTCGGCAAACTCATCGAAGCCGTAGCACCAGCGCTCGATGAAGTCGTGGTCGTAGAGGTCTTCCTTGATGAGGATGTTGCACATCGCCATGGCGAGTGCTGCGTCGGTGCCGTTGCGCAGGCGCAGCTGCACGACGGAGCGAGTAGCCAGCCAGTTCACGCGCGGATCGATGGTCACGAGCTTCGCACCACGCTTCATGAGGTCGATCACCGCATGGCCGAAGAAGCCATCGGGATTGGATGCGAGCGGCATCTTGCCCCAGAGGACCATGAGCTCGGGCACCTGGTACTCGGGATCGTCGTAGCCGCCCTCAAGGCCGCCGGCGTAATCGAGCTCGGGATAGAGCGCGCCGAGAACCATCTGGGAAGACATCATGCGCGGCTGGTAGCAGGCATAGCCGGACTGCGTGTAAGCCAAGTTAGGCGTGCGGAAGATGGAGAGCTGGAAGTCCTGGGAAAGCATGCCGTCGCGGCCGGTGCCCACGAAGATCGCCATGGTCTTGCGACCGTACTTCTCGGTAAGATCCTTCCAGTTGTCCATGATGAGGTCGAGCGCCTCGTCCCAGCTGCAGCGCTCCCATGCGTCGGCGTTGCCGCGCTCGGCCTTGTCGCGCTTCATCGGGTAAATCACGCGGCTCGGGTTGTACACGTAGTCTTTGAGCGCAAGGCATCTCGGGCAGAGTCGGCCGTGGGTGATAGGGTCGTTCTCATCGCCCTCGATGTGGTCCATGCGGCCGTCCTTGTCCACATAGATCTTGATGCCGCACCCGACGGGATGGCACCCCGGAGGGCTCCACACCGATGAACGGTAAACCGTGAAGTCACCATCCTGGAACTTCCAGGGCTTGCCCAGGTCGTTCTTGAATTCCATGATCTAACTCCTCTCGTCTTTTTCGTTACATCACTCGAATGGTTTTCGCTATCTTTACGCCTGCTTCTTGTCGCGCGCCTTGAGCACGAACAGAAGGGCCAAAGAGCCAAGGAAGAGAACAACGCCGACGGCTGCGAGCAAGCCCGTGCATGCGCCCCAACCAGCCGTGGCGACGACCGCGCCGACAGCGGCGAACAGGATGCCGCCAACGCACTGGCCGCAGCTCATGAGAGTGGAGGACACGCTCGCGAGCTCTGGGCGCGGCGCGATTTCCGCAACCATCGTGAAGAAGATGGCGGGGACGATACCGTTCGACAGGCCGAACACGATAAGCCACGGGGTGAGCATCGCACCGCCGACCGTGTAGGCCAACGCGAAGCAGACGCCGAGCACGGCCGAGCTCACAGCCAAGATGGCAAGGCGGCCGGAATTGCTCTTCACCGCATTCAAGACGAAGCCGATGCCCACGCCGCCGATCACGACAGCGATGTTCGCGATATTGAGCATGCCGTTGGCGGCAGCCTGATCCATGCCCATGGTCTGCACCATGTAGAGCGTCTCGAAGTTCATAACGCATGCGGTGCCCAGGGAGAACGCGGCAAAAGCGATCATGGCAATCCAGCAGGACAGGCTCTTGAAGCCCTCGGAGACCTTAGGCTTCGGAGCATTGGGGTCGGTCTCGTCCTCCAGGTAGGAATGCTGGGGATTGCGGACGGCAACGACCCAGATGACGGTGATGATTGCCATGAGAACGACGACGAACCAGAACACGTTGTGGTAACTCGACGGGTCAGCCGTGTTGAAGAAGAAGCCTGACGTGCCCATGATGAACATGGATCCAAGCGGCACCCACACGGAGAAAATGCCCATGGGCACACCGCGCTTCGAAGGCGGGAACCATTCGGATACGAGCACGGGAACCACGGTGCCGATGCAGGCGTAGCCAACGCCCTCGATAAGGCGGCCGACGACCAGAAGCTCATACGATTGCGCAAAAGCGCTGATGACTGCGCCGACGAGCGCACATGCCAAAACCATGAGCGTCGATTTCTTCGAACCGAACTTCATGATGATGGTTGCCGCCACAAATGCCAGGACAAACCCGACGTAGCCGTTCAAGGACATCAACGTGCTGAGCGCACCGGTGTCGATGCCCAACGCCGGCAACACGAGCGACGCCGTCGCAGGAAGCTTGTTGTTGTTGACTGAGATCAGAATGGACGCGATGATCGCGATGATCGCGACAACCCAGGCGCGGCCTGTTTGATTGATCTCGGACTTACGAGCCTCTTCGCTCATTTTCAACCCCTCTTTTCCTCTCGTGAACGGGTTTTGTCCTGCCCGCTCTGTTTACCCCTCTTGTCCGCAAGCTCTGGCGAACGCCCTGTTGATTAGCTTGCGATGGTTTATGCCGGTCAGTCTCGCCGACCGAACGACACGTACTTTAGCGACCGTTCGCCAGCAAAAAAAGGCCGTTTGAGACAGGTCGGACGCCGTGTTTTCCCCGTGAGACAGATGCAGCGAGATGTCGCATCTTTTGAGGGAGATTGAGGAGAAAACGAGAAGCCGTGCGACCCCGCATCACGGTTGCACGGCTTCTCGTCTATAGGGTTTTTGGTTGAAAAAAGAGCTGCGAAGGAAATGTTTTACCTGGTCAACTTATCACGATTGCCTAATTGAGCGCTTGCGGACTAGTCGAGCGCTTGCGGCGGAAGGGGCGCGTTGAGGCTCTTGTGCACGTTCACGAGCGCGTCGTCGGGGCGATAGAACAGCCGCAGCGCCAAGAGCGGCTGGCCAACCTGGAAGATGTTGTCGTCAATCGCCGTGCGCATGGCGTCGTCGAGCGCATCGAGCAGCGAGTCGAGCGGCGCGATGGGTACGCCCTCGCCTGCTAGGATCGCGTCGACGTCCTCGCGATCGATAGGGCCCTGTCCGGTCTCCGCCATCAGCCGATGCATCTCGATGGTGCATTGGGCCAGATAAATCGGGGCTGCCATCATCGACTTCATGTAGCACGCCACGCCGAGCGCCGTTTTCCCCGCCTTCCATTCCACATAGGCGAGCTGGTAGTACGCAAGCGCGATTTCGTCGGGCTGCGTCGCGATTTCCAGGCAGCGCCTGAGCGTGCGCGAGGACGTGGACACATCGCCCATGAGCATGTACGCGCGCGCCGTCTGGCGATACGCAGGCGTGTAGGTGGGCGCGACTTGGATGCAGCGTAGACCGAACTGCACGGCCTCCTCGGCATGACTGAACGACTCCTCGAGAAGGCGAACCGACTCCAAGTAGCACATAGCCAAAGACGACGGCAACAACTCGACGCGTTTTCCCTCATCAGGATGGGGGAAGGCAAGTCCGCTGCGCCAGGGTGCGCTCCCCTGCCGCTCGCGGTTGTAGATGATGCGCGACGCATACGTATCGAACATGCGATGGACAGCTTCGGAGTTGTCCGCAAAGCGCTTGGACTCCTCAGCCTGACGGATCGCCTCGCGCAGAATCGACGCCGCCCGATGCGGGTCGGCCTGCGCGACGGCGCGCGCCTGCCCGAGTGCATTCAGGTAAGGGTCCTCCCCCATAAAGCAACTGACCAGCGCGTTCTGGTCGTGTGCATCAACGTTGCCTTCCAGAAGGTCGGTCATGAGGCGCGTGCACGCCGCAAAAATACGCGGGTCGTCGGCTGCATTCTGTTCCGTCTGCGCCAAGCGGATTGCCTCGGTGGTGCTCGTCGCGCGCGCAATCGCGTCGGCAAGCCGCTCGCCTGCGTGGCGCAGTTGGGCATCGGAGTGAATCCTTAGGTCGCGAAGCGATTCAGCGCCAAAGGCCTTCGCCTCACGCGGACCGAAGGCGAGCGAGCCCACCTCGGGCAGCTCGCCGCGAATGCGTTTCGCTTCGGCATCGACGGCATCATCGAGCGAGAAGTCGACCGCGTCGACGCCGAAGCGCGCACCGCATTCCGCGAACAGCGACTCGGGGTCCCCCTCGAGCGCTTCTTGGAAATGAGCTCCCTCGCAGATGCTTCTCGTGAATTTCACCTGGTAGAGAGGGTGCGCATCGCGGCTGCCAGCATCGGCACTTCCGCTGCCGTTGTTGCCGGGTTCGACAAAGACGCTGCTGTCTTCGAGCTCGACGATGACGCTGCCGCCAGCGAACTCATCGCCTTCGGCGTCAAACCCGCCGTCAAACTCGCCATCTTCGCCGTCGAAACTGGTGCTAAGCCCGGTGTCGACGCCGGTGCCGTTGCCATGGCTTTCGCCTGCCATCTTGCTGCCTTCGGGTTCGACCTCACCGGCTGTTTCCAGTTCCCGCGCACAGACGACTACCTCATTGATCGCGCACCCCGCATGGAATGCTGCCGCGGCGAGCATCATGCCCACGTGCTCGGCGTAACGCAGCGCCATCCGCCCTCGCTCGGCGTCGGATTGATCGACCCAGGAACCCGCCTGAGAGGAATATACCCGCTGCGGCATAAGCTGCGCAGGCGGAACAACCACCTCGAACGCAACCTTTCCGCAGCGCACGTCGACGCGGTACTCGACCATGAAGCGAACAGGTAGCTGGAAGCGCTCGATCGATTCCCCGATCGAGCGGCGGACATCCCATTCCCCCGCCTTGTTCGGCGCCGCGGCGTTCTCGTCTGCGGGGCGCGCGACGCAGGGAGCCTGCACTGCGACCGCCTCGAACAGCTGCGTATCGATGGCGCCGCACGTATCGATTTCGGAAATATCCTGGTCAGGCACATCGCAGCACCCCGCGCCCGAATTCTTCTCGAGCTTTCGCGCGATGAGCACGAAGCGGTTGATCGCCGACTCGATAGCCCAAATCGTCGCCTCGGGAATGCCGTCGCCGCCTTCCCCGCGACCGAGGAAATACGTGTCCGAATAGCGCCGCGTCCGAACGAATCGCAGCGACGGGGCGTTCAACCCGTCGCTCTGGGCACCCGCCAACACGCCCATCGCGTTCGCGTCGTAAAGCCAGCTCGCAAGCAAAAGCGCGAGCGACGGAGGCTGCATCGCGGGATCGAGGGCCGCAGAACGGATGTCGTGCAGGGCGCCGAGCAGGTCCTCGAAGGGCGTTTCGGAGTCGAGGCTCTCCATGATCTCGCCGAGACCGCGCGCCGGGACCCGCGCGCCGCCGAGCAGCGGACGGAAGGTGAACGCGAAAAAACAACGAGCGAGCGCCTCGTGATACGTGAGGTTGTCCGAGTGGGAGCCGAAATCGCACCAGGAATCGAAAAGCGAGTAGCGGCCGTTTTTCAGAGAGAAGCAGGCGACTTGACGAACCCCGCGCTTGTCGCGCAGCTGGACGGTGCCGCGAATCTCCTGATCGCGCTTGAATTTCGCATTAGGCATGACAAGCGTGCCGAAATCCGAGGGGGACTTCCCATCCCGCGGTCGCGAGAACAGGATGTCGGGATCGCGCGCCGGGGGCGCGAAAAGCGGGCGGTCGGTCACGAACGCGCGACCGTAGCAATCAACGTAACCCCAGATACGAAACTTGTTTTCTGCGATGAACTCGACCAGGTAGATGTCACCCGAGGAGGGAGTGATTCTCGAGTCGCGAATCCAGCCGAACGACGACGTTGGCGCGGGAGAGCCAGGCAGAGGCATCACCGCATCGGGCAGCACTTGGGGTCGCGTCCCGAAAAAACCGACCCTGCCATCGATGCGATACACGCCATCTCGTTCTGCCACGTAATGCGCCATCAAACTTCCTTTCCTCTTGGGGAAAGAATAGCACTGCACAGCGCAGATGCCCCGCTCAACGAAGCGCAATGTCGATACGAGCGACTCGGTACACGGCAAAGGCCCAATTCCGGCGCATAAAAAACGCGGCAGCTCAATCGGGCTGCCGCGCAGAGGGAACCTGGGTGCCTTAGTGGTGATGGTTGCACGCCTGGTCGGCGGACATGATGGGCGCTTCACCAGCCGCAACGGCTCGAACGGCGTCGCCCACGATCGGGTGCTCGGCGTCGTAGTACACCGTGATGCCCGCCTGATTGAAGCCCATGAGCGGACGCATCCCCATACCAGCAGCGACGATGGCATTGCATCCGGCGTCGGCGAGCAGGCCCACCGGGCGCAGACAACCGCCCTCTTCGTGCGGCGGGTTCGCGACCATCGTTGCCTCTTCGGAAACCACACCGTCCACGATGTCGACCACGGTGAAGCAGTCGCAGTGACCGAAATGGCCGGAGCGCTCAGCGTTGAGGCCGGCCGCGCCCATCGTCGGCACAGCGAGTTTAATCGAGGTAGTCATCTTGCCTTCTTTCTTCGGGACCTCCGCCCCGCTTCCTCGCATGCCGCACGATCGACGCAGCACCGTCGCGGCCATGCATCCCAACTCATCTCGTTGAGTTCAAAATACTCCTAATATCGAGTATTTTATCGCGACGACCGCGTTCTAAGACGAATGGCATGAATTTGTCTCTAAATGACACCTAATTACTATCATATCAGCAAAGGCCGAGCGACCAAGCGCAGCGTCACGCCGAGCGCCGGAACTTACTCTTCGCCCTGTGCGCGCTGGGAGTTCTCGAACGTGAAGCGTCCCATCTTCACGCCGCCCAAAACATGGATATGGAAATGCTTCACCGTGGTCGCGGAATCGGGACCAGTGTTCACCACCGTGCGGAAGCCGGACTCGCGCACGCCCTTGATCTCGGCGACCTTCGGAACGACCGACATCATGTGGCCGAAAACCTCCTCGGGCACGCCGTCGCACATGTCGTCGTAGTGCTTCTTCGGCACGAGCAGCGTGTGCACGGGCGCCTCGGGCTCGATGTCGTCGAACGCGAAGCAGATGTCGTCCTCGTAGACCTTGTTCGTGGGGATCTCCCCGGAGATGAGTTTGCAGAACAAGCAATCGTCAGCCATGTCGGTTCCTTTCGATAGCGTCACATCAAAACAAGTTTACAGGTACTTCACGACCAAATCGCCCATGCCGGCGCAGTTGACCACCTTGTCGGCAGGAGTGGTGGCGTCTTTCAGATCGCCCGTGCGCCAACCGTCGTTGAGCAGGTTGGTCACCGCGCGGCGGATATCGTCGGCGGCGTCGTTCATGTCGAAACTGTAGCGCAGCATCATCTCAACGGAGAGAATCTGCGCGAGCGGATTCGCGATACCCTTGCCCGCGATGTCGGGCGCGCTGCCGTGGGAAGGCTCGTAGAGCGCGGTGCCGTCGCCCAAGCTAGCGGAAGCGAGCATACCGAGCGAGCCCGTGATCTGGGCCGCCTCGTCGGAAAGGATGTCACCGAACATGTTCTCAGTCACCACGACATCGAAGTCGGCGGGGCGGTTGATCAACTGCATCGCCGTGTTGTCCACAAGCAGATCCTCGATCTCGACATCGGGATACTCGGCCTCGCCGATGCGATGCACGATCTCGCGCCACATGCGGGAGGTCTCGAGCACGTTGGCCTTGTCGACGCTCGTCACCTTCTTGCGGCGCTTGCGCGCTGCCTCGAACGCCTGGCGCGCGATGCGCTCGATCTCGTACTCGCGATACTCGAGCGTGTCGTAAGCGCGCTGCCCCTTGGCGCCGTTGGTGCCGGCACCCTCCTCATCGTAGAAGCGCTCGCGCTTGCCGAAGTACAAACCGCCCGTCAACTCGCGCACAATCATGAGGTCGACACCGGCAATGACCTCGGGCTTCAGCGTTGAGGCGCCGGCGAGCGCGTCGAAAATCTGCACGGGACGCAGGTTGGTATAGAGTCCCAGCCCCTTGCGGATGCCGAGCAGACCCTGCTCAGGGCGCGGGGCGTTCGGGTCGGTCGTGTCCCACTTCGGTCCGCCCACAGCAGCGAGCAGCACGGCGTCGGCGGCCTTCGCGGCATCGAGCGTTGCCTGGGGAAGCGGCTCGCCCGCCGCATCGATGGCGGCACCGCCGATAAGCGATTCCTCGCACGCGAACTCCGTGTCGTACTTCGCGCCGACGGCGTTTAAGACTTTAACTCCTTCCGCGATGATTTCCGGGCCGATGCCGTCGCCCGGCAAAAGGCAGATGTTGTACTTCGTAGTCATAGTTGCATGCCTCTTTCGATAAGCGGTTTCTCGCACCAGCCTATAGTAGCGCAGCGCGATAGCAAGGAAGGGCCTTACTCGGATTTCCCCGCGCAAACTCGCAAAACGAAAGTTGCAGCAGCGGCGCGAAATGGGCCATAGGGGTATTCCCAAACCCGCGCTCGCTCCCACATACTTCCAAGCGACAACCCGAATGCTAAGGAGGCTTCATGGAAGATTTCTTCGCTATCAAATGCCGCAACTGCGGCGGCCCCATGTATTCCCACCAGGCAACCCGCAGCTTCGAATGCGCGTATTGCGGGACGAGCGAACCCTGGGGAGAAGGCACGGCGGGGCAAGATTCCATCGTGAAGTTCCGCCATCAACCCCTTCAAATGGTAAACGGCCTGATCAAGCTACCCCAAGTGTCGCGCCTCGAGCCCCCGAAGGAATCCGACTGGTACTTCTTCAAGCCCTACTGGCGCAACATGTCCCTCGCCGAGTGGATTTTGAACGAGGACCCCGCCACCGCAGGCGAGTTCGAGCGCGCGACGACCGTGAGCATCTCCTGCCCGTTTTGCGGCGCGGCGTTCGAGGGCGAGTCGACCCAGAGCGTGTTCGAATGCCCGTCGTGCGGGAACAAAATCGGCGCCACCGACCTGCTGCAACCCGGCACCTTCAGCAAGTACCTGTCCATCGGGACGGGCTCGGAATACATCCCTGACCAGGCAATTCCCTGCCGCATATCCGAGCAGCAGGCGCGCGCAAACGCCCGCGAGCTCGTGCGGCAGCACCCCGACCTCTTCGCGGGACACAGCGTCGAGGATGCCATCGACAACCAGATGGTTCTCGCATATGCCGCGGTATCGCTCGCTGACCTGCGCATAATCGCGTCTTATCCCGGCAAGAAGCTCCAGAAGGAGACGCTCGTGCTCTTCGAGGTGCTCGACTGGGTCTACCCCAAAACGCGCATGTTCGACCTATCGCTCATGAACCTTTTGGAACCGTGGGATTTCTCCGAGGTTGCCCCCTTCGACCCCGCCATGCAAGAAGGAAATTTCCGCGTGGCGGCCGTCGAGGCTTTCGCGAAGGACAGCGTCATCATCGACAACCTGGCGCTCAAGATTGCGAAAAACGACGCCGAAGAAGCGCTCGGCCTGAGCAAGAAGAGCCTGCGTACCTGGACATATAACGTAAGGAAGCACACCTCCGGACTCATGCTCGTGCCAATTTACTACTTCGATCGGCCCGCTTCGGACGGACGCGAGGGCGAGCAGGCGCGCATCGCCGTGAACGGCCAGACGGGACGCGCCGCCGCCGTAGTGTTCAGCGAGACGCGCGAGACCCATGTCGTTGCTCCGCTCAGCTCGAACCTACATCTTTCGGGCGAGAGCACCGTGCACGCGACGCCCATCGAGATTCGCTACGTGAAGTCACCTTTCCTACACGAGATTGTCCGTATCGGCGGCGACGGAGGCAGCGACGGCGCCCCGCAGGCCGAGACGAAGCGCGAAGGGTCCTTGCGCGAGGAGAAGGTTAAAAAGCAAGGGTTCTTCTCGAAGATATTCGGAAAGTAAGTCGTCGGGCAGCAAACATTTGCAAGGACGGGGCGACCAGGGAAAACGATGGCCCGGTCGCCCCCTTTGCGTAGCCGCGAGGACTAAGGCAGGAGAGCCGATTCCAAGGCCGGCGACTCCTCATTTAAACCTCGTGGCATTTTCCCCTACAACAATGGTGACTACTCCCCCAGAGCCGTCACCGCTCGCTCGAGTCGGCCGCAGGCGTCCTCGATCATGGCCTTCGGGCTTGCAAGGTTCACGCGAACGAAGCCTGCGCCCTCGGGGCCGAACATCGTTCCCATGTCGAGCCAGAGCTTCGCCTCTTTTTCCACCAGGCGCTTGAGCTTATCGTCGTTAAGCCCCAGGCCGCGACAGTCGAGCCATGGCAGGTACGTGCTCTCGAGCGGCACGAGATTCACGCCCGGCATGCGCGAAACCGCCGCTTCGAGCACGGCGTAATTCTCATCGAGCACGCCTTTAAGCTCGTCAAGCCATTCTTCTCCCTGCTCATAGCATGCCTGCGTGGCCGTCACGCCGAACACGCTCGGCTCATCGTAGCCCGTGCGGTCGAGCGTACGCCTGAACGCGGCGCGCAGATCGGGGTTCGGGATGAAGATATTTGACAACTGCAGCCCTGCCAGGTTGAACGTCTTGCTCGGCGCCGTGCAGACGACGGCGCTTTTGGCGTAGCGCTCGCCGAGCGAGGCGTACGGCACATGCACATGGCCCGCACGCGCGAAGTCGGCGTGAATCTCGTCGGCGACCACCACGACGTTGTGACGCAGACAGATGTCGCCGATGCGCCGCAGCTCGTCTTCGGTCCACGCGCGCCCCACGGGATTGTGCGGATTGCACAGGATGAACAGCTTCGCGCCCGTTTTCTCCAGCTCGCGCTCGAAGCCCTCGTAGTCCATGGTGTAGCGCCCGCCATCGTAGAGCAGCGGGCTCGTGACCATCTTGCGACCGTTGTCCTCGATCATCATGCGAAACGGGTAGTACACAGGCGGCTGAATGATCACGGCGTCGCCCGGCTGCGTGAACGATGTCACGGCCATGGCCAGGGCAAACACCACGCCGGGGGTCATGACGAACCACTCGCGCTCCGGGCGCCAGCCGTGACGGCGCTCGAACCACCCTTGCACCGCCTCATAGTATCCGTCGGGCGCCATTGAGTAGCCGAACACGCCGTGAGCCACGCGCTCCGTCAATGCCTCGATTGCGGCGGGCACGGTCTTGAAGTCCATGTCGGCGACCCAAAGCGGCAACTCATCGGCGGCGTGACCGCGGCGGTTCCACGCGTCCCACTTCAAGCTGCCCGTGCCACGGCGCTCAATAATCGTCTCGAAATCGTATTTCGTCATGCGAATGCTCCGTTCACTGTCGCACACAAGGCCGCACCCGGGCGCACCCATCCCGGGCAAAACACGCAACCTTGGTGATTTATCCTCCCTCGATAAGGTTACCCTATTGCCTGCTCCAAGTCGGCGATAAGGTCCTCCGCGTTTTCGAGGCCGACGGAAAGGCGCAGCAGGCGCTCGTCGATTCCCAGCTTTTCGAGTATCGGCCCCGGAATCGAACCATGCGTCTGTACGAGCGGATACGTCACGAGGCTCTCCGTGCCGCCAAGGCTCTCTGCGAAGAGAACGAACCGCACGCGCAGATGATATGGTAGCGCTTGCAACCGCCCTGCAGCACGTTATCCGGGATCAGGATTTGACGAACACCCCCGATAGCGAAAAGAAGGGCATCGCATTCGCCTTCGCCGGCCTTCCTTCAATTGTCGACGACCTTACAGAAAACGATGTCCTCACGTTTTTAAGGCGAAGCCAGCGTCGCATTCTCAAGGAGATCCCCTTGCTTGAAGTACGAGATGCGTATGCAAGTGTCGCCTCGAAGTCTGGGAAGGAAATCCCTGAAGAGATAGCGCTCGACGCTGCACGGAAGGCGGGCGGGCATCCATACATGATCCAACTCGTCGGGTATTACATGTGGCGTGCCGCCGAGCGGCGCGGATCGCGCATTATCGAGAGCTGCGACGTTTCAACTGGGGAATCCGACGCCCTTCTCGCCTTTTACGAGGCGATATGCGCGCCGTTGTATTATGGCCTCTGCAGTCCGCAGCGTTTCCTCATAGAGGCGCTGCTGCTCGTCCCGAATAGCGTCGCGCTGCTCGACGAGCTCGTCGTAGGGCTGTTTCAGCTCGTCGTACTTCTTCTGGGCGGCTTCAAGATTAGAGGCGTCGACGCCCTGCGCCGCCTCCTCGGCGTCGGCTTTCTCCTTTACTTCCCCAGCACCTTCTTCGTACGGTTGATAAGGCCGCCTTCCTCGATGATCTCGCGAATGAACGGCGGGAACGGCTGCGCCTTGAAAGTTTCGCCCGTCGTGGTATTCGTGATGACGCCCGCATCGGCGTCGACATCCACAACGTCGCCCTGCTTGATAGCATCGACCGCTTCGGGGCACTCCATGATGGCGAGGCCCGTGTTGATCGAGTTGCGGTAGAAGATGCGCGCGAAGCTCTTCGCGATGACCACGTCGACGCCCGCCGCCTTGATGGCGATCGGCGCATGCTCGCGCGAGCTGCCGCAGCCGAAGTTCTCCTCGGCAACGATGATATCGCCCTTCTTAACCTTCTTCACGAAGTCGGCGTCAAGGTCCTCCAGGCAATGCTGCGCGAGCCACTCGGGCTCGGAAGAATTCAGGTAGCGGGCCGGAATGATGACGTCGGTGTCGATGTCGCGCCCGTAACGATGCGCGGTACCCTTGAAATGCATGAGTGGAACCTTCCCTTCCCGTTAGTCCAAATCTTCCGGCAGACCGATATGGCCCAGAACGGCGCTTGCCGCGGCAACAGCCGGCGAGGAGAGGTACACCTCGCTCGTCGGGTCGCCCATGCGGCCGACGAAGTTGCGGTTGCTTGTGGAAATCGAACGCTCACCTGCGGCGAGGATGCCCATATAACCACCCAGGCACGGGCCGCACGTCGGCGTGGACACCGCGCAGTTGGCGTCGAGGAAGATGTCCATCAATCCCTCGGCGATGCACTGCTTGTACACCTGCTGCGTGGCGGGAATCACGATGCAGCGCACGTCGGGGTGAACCTTGCGACCCTTGAGGACAGCCGCGGCCTGGCGCATGTCTTCCAGGCGGCCGTTCGTGCAGCTGCCGATGACGGACTGGTCGATCTTCACGTCGCGAGCCTCAGCGACCGGGCGCGTGTTCGACGGCAGATGCGGGAACGCGACCGTCGGCGGAATATCGGATGCCTTGATCTCGTACACCTTCGCGTACTTCGCGTCGGGGTCGGAATGATACTCGGTGTAGGGGCGCTCAGTGCGGCCGTCCATGTAGGCGCGCGTGATGTCGTCGACCTCGATAAGGCCTGCCTTGCCGCCAGCTTCGATCGCCATGTTGGAAATGGAGAGGCGCTGATCCATCGACAAACTGCGGATGGCGCTGCCCGCGAACTCCATCGCCTTGTACAGCGCGCCGTCGACGCCGATCATGCCGATGATGTAGAGGATGATGTCCTTGCCGGTAACGCCCGGGTTGAGCTCGCCGTCGATCTTGAAGAGCAGCGTCTCGGGCACCTTGAACCACGCCTTGCCGGTGGCATAGCCGACTGCAGCGTCGGTGGAGCCCACACCTGTGGAGAACGCGCCGAGCGCACCATAGGTGCAGGTGTGGGAGTCGGCGCCGATGATGAGGTCGCCCGCGCCCACAACGCCCTGCTCGGGCAGAAGCGCGTGCTCAACACCCATGCAGCCGACTTCGTAATAGTGCGTGATGCCCTGCTCGCGGGCGAATTCGCGCACCTGTTTGGCCTGCTCGGCGCTTTTGATGTCCTTGTTGGGAACGTAGTGGTCGGGCACCAGGGCGATCTTAGTCGGATCGAACACCTTCTCGACACCGATCTTCTTGAAGTTTTTAATCGCAATGGGTGAGGTGATGTCGTTGGAAAGCACGAGGTCGAGATCGCATTCGATCAGCTGCCCCGGCTCCACTTCATCGAGATGCGCATGGGCGGCCAGTATCTTTTCCGCCATGGTCATGGGACGTGCCATGTTGACTCCCTCTTTCGTGCAGTTGAACCGTCTGTATAAACCCGCACATTGTAGCACTCCCCTCAAGCTGCTCAGTTCAACCGCACGTAAGATGCAGATTGCCACAAAACGCGAGAAAGCGCACGGCGGGGGAAGGCTCGTGGAGAGGAAAAGGGCGGCGGAAGGCAGCTCGCAGCGGGAAGGCGAGAGGGGCTCACGGGAAAGCGCGCGGGAGGCGGGAGAATCGAGCCCTAGAGAGCCTTGCGACGAAGCGCGCGGAGCAAGTATGCTGCTAGTTATCTACTCAGTCGATACGTGTTGGCACCTTGTCGACCATCGGGAAGAAGGTTCTCCTCCACCTCGATGTAGCCCTCGTTGCTCAGGCGAGTGATCGCACGGTCGACCGTCTTCGTGCTACTGCGAAGATGCTCGGCAAGCTGGCGTTTCGATTCGCTCGTCCCATCTCGACCGATGGTTCGAAAGGCGATATAGCCGAGCAAACGCTCCTGCATCGGGGTGAGATGCTCGCGCTGCTCCTCCGCAGGCGCTTCTTCCTTTGAAACCATAGTGACCCTTTTTCTTCTGCTGCTCACCAAGAAAGCGAGGGGCAAACGTCAAGAGAGTCGCCCGCTCGAGCTAGACCAATCGAGCAGCACTTCGCTCCTAGGCGCTTGCGACAAGAAGCGTCGGATGCGCCAAAAAGCAACGCTCCTTGTTTACCGATGCCCTCGTAGCAAGTGTTCCCAGTACCTACACAACTGTCAGGTATTATGTCATGTCAAACGTCGATACGACAAGAGAAATCCCCCAAAATACGGCAGATTATAGGTTTTAGGTGAAGCCCCAGGTAAAAGCGGCTTAAGTTCACGACTCACCAAGGGTATCAAACGCCCCGCATACAGCGCTCCCATACAGCACGAAAGCCGCACTCGGGCGGCTCTCGTTCAGCTTCTTCGATTGCTTCACGAAAACCCGTGCGGGGCGCCACGGCCCCTCCCGCAGACGCGCTCTGCAAGCGATGCTTAGACAGAGCGCTCGCTTTGGGAAAGCGCAGTACACAAAGCGTCGAGCAGGGTAATCGCGAAATGCTGAGCGCTGCGACCCTCTCCCGCATCTTCCCACACACGGCCGGGAAGCTCGATGGCGATGCGGCGCGACGTCGCCTTGCGGGCTGCGACGATCGCCTGCTCCAAGCGAAGCGGCAGCGTGGCCTCGTCCTCATAGCTCACGCGCGGCACCTTCTGCACCGTCTCTTCCTCGGGAAGCACGATATGTACGAGGAGCATCGACTCATCAGGCGCAACTAAAAGCGAGTCCGCGGAGAGAATCTTCGACTGCGGGTTCGTTGCAAGCGAGAGATTCGACATGCGCGACGCGACGCTGCGGGCGAACTCCTCGGTACCGAACAGGCACAGCGCGTTTTGCTCGAGCACATCAGCCGCACGCGCGAACCCGAGATGCACGATTTCATGGATGGCCGCCTTGCCAACCCATGAATGGTGCAGATTCTGGATGGCGGCATACGTGTACGCGCCCGCGATGCCGTCGGAGGGAAGACCGAGGTTGAGCTGGAACTTGCGCAGCGCGTCTTCGGTATGGGCGCCGAAGATGCCGTCGATCACGCCGCAAGCGAATCCCAGCGCGGAAAGCACCTGCTGAAGTTCGCGCACGTCGCGACCGTGAAAGTACGGCATGCGCAGATACAACGTTCGATCGCCCAAGGAGAACGTCGCGTCGACGAGCGCCACCCACACCTTCTCGTCGACCTCTTCAGCCGCAGGAAGGCCCGACTTCACGCAGAAGGCGCGCACTGCGGCGACCGTCGCGTCGTCGAAGACGCCGCTCACGGCGCCCGCCGAAAGGCAATCGGCAGCGACGAGGCGCTGCTGCACGTCCTCGACCGCCGGCCCTTTGTCGTTTCGTTTGATCCTGTCCATGAGAACCGCCTACTTCAATCTGTTGACGAACCAATCGGCCATGGAGATGAGCAGCTTCAGCGAATCGGACGGCTCGACAAGGTCGACCAGGCGATTCTTGGCGATGCTCGTAAGGTTTTCCGCATAGGTGCGCGCATACTCGATGGATCCGGACTCAACCATAATATCGACCGCCTCGGCGAGAACGGCAGAATCCTTCTCCTTCGAGGAGAGGATCTCGATCAGGCGCTCGCGCTTCGGGGAGTTCTGCAGCGCATGGACGACCATGAGCGTGCGCTTGCCCTCGGTGATGTCGCTGCGAAAATCCTTCTTGGTGGACTCCTCGCTGCCGATAAGGTTCAGTAAATCGTCTTGAATCTGGAAAGCGAGCCCGGTGTCGAGGCCGTAAGAGCGCAGCGCCTCGATCTGCTGCTCGGTGCCGCCGCCCACGATGGCGCCGATCGCTAAGGGCACCGCGCCCGAATAGTGCGCGGTCTTATGCGTCGCCATGACCAGGTAGTCCTCGGGCGTGATGTCATAGCGACCGTCGCGCGCCCATCCGATATCGAGCGCTTGGCCCTCAATCGTGCGGCGCGTCATTTCGATCAGCTCGCTGACCACGCGCACCTTCACCGCGTCGCTCAACAGCGGGTCGTTGATTACCGTACCGTTGACCAGGGACAACGCAAGGTCTCCCATATTGATGGCAAGTCCTACGCCCTCGGTAAGGTGCAGGCAGGGCTCGCCGCGGCGCAACTCGGCCTCGTCGGCGATGTCATCGTGAATGAGTGCCGCCGTGTGGAAATGCTCGATAGCCGCCGCGGCGCTCGTGGCGAGCTCCATGTTCCCGCCGACCGCGCGGCATGCCGCGAAACAGATGAGCGGACGATGGCGCTTACCGCCGTTTTCGCTATAGCGCTTCAGGGGATCGTAAAGATAGCGATCCATATCGGGATGAGAGCCCGACGGAATGTAGGCGTTGAGGATGTCCCCAATTTTGGACGCGTAACAGCTCAGGTACTCCTCGAAAGAGGTGGGGGGCTGCTCGGTCAATGCGATGATGTCGTTGATGGTTTCCATGCGGTCGGTAAATCGCCTGTCTTCATAGATCGAACGTTTCCAGAAGCAAACATCTGGTAGGGGCGGTGGGACTCGAACCCACAAGCCTTGCGGCGGCGGATTTTAAGTCCGCTGCGTATGCCAATTCCGCCACGCCCCCGTGATTTGCTCGTGCAAATCCTATCACAAGCACGATTTTTCGCAGGCCTCATGCGAGACTGCGAGCGTAATACCATGCAGAATGTCCGTTTCGCTCACCGTAAACGCATCAATGCCGGCGAAATCGAGCACTTCGAGGAGGATGAGAAGCCCCGCGACCATCACGGGCGCGCGCTTGGGGTCGAGCCCCACCACCTGCATTCGCTTAGAAAGAGGCAAGGCGGCCAGGCGCTCATACACCTCGAGCAACTCCCGCCGGGAAACCCGCGCCTTATGGACGCGCGTGGAATCGTAGGTCTCCATGCGCTCGCGGATGCTGACGACGGTCGTGGCCGTTCCCGCAACCGCGACGACCCGCTCGAGCGACGCCGCCTCTTTTGCCTGGTCGGCGAACCAGGAAGCCATCTGCTCTCGAATCCATGCGCGCGCCCGGGCAAGCTCCTCGGGCGCAGGCGGATCGCTTGCCAGGAACTTCTCGGTCACGCGGCGGCACCCCACGTTGAAAGAGTGAGCGCAGACAGGCTCAGCGCCACCCGTTCCCATGACGACCTCAGTCGAGCCGCCGCCCACGTCGACCACCATAAGGCGCTCACCCGAAAAGTCGATCGAGGCGCCCGAAAACGACAACGCCGCCTCGCGGGCCCCGGGGATAACGGAAAGCTCGATGCCCCGTTCGCGCAAGCATGCCGCGAAGTCGGCGGCATTGCGCGCATCGCGGGCGGCCGATGTCGCCACCGCGACGGTGCGGATTACCGGATGGTCAGACGTTGAGAGAGAATCACGCACCGCGAGGAACCCGTCGATGGCTCGAACGACGCGGCCGATCGCCTCGGGCTTGAGCTCGCCCGTTGCATCCACACCTTCGCCAAGATTGGTGATGGCATATTCCCGCGTAAGCTCATGGAGCCCCGACTCGCCAACGTCAACGACGAGCATGCGGCACGTCACCGTCCCGATGTCGATCGCAGCATACCTCCCGCAGCGCATTACTTCTCCCCGAAGATCGGGTCGAGCAGCTTGGAATACCACGTCTCGGGAGCGGGAATACTGCCAGGCACGATGCTCGCCGTGAACGTCGAGTCGTCATCAAGATCGAGGCCGTACACGGTGACGGCGTTCTCGCCCTTCGAGACCCAGCCAAACTCCTGATGAGCGCGATCTTCCACGCCCGCATCGGTCGAAAGCGCGTCAACCGACGCCTGGATCGAGTCGTTGCGCTGCTCGATAGCAGCGTATTCCGCCTGAAGTTGGTCGCGCTCGCGCACGGAATGGTAGAGCTGCGCCGCTGAGGGGTAGAGGAACGACACGGTGAACACCAGGCAAAACGCCGCGACCGCGGCTGCGATGAACCAAGGCTTCCTCACGAGGCGCGCTGCGGGTTTTTGAGAATCACCGCCGCGGGTGCGTCGCGATGCGGACGATGATTCCTCGTTCTGCATGCGGGAGGAACGGCGATGCGCCGAGCCCATTTCCCCCTTGTACACCGCCGCACGCGAACCGCCTTCTCCAGACGCAGCGTCGCCGTTGCCGCCGTACTGGCGCGCGAACTTGCGATCAGCCTTGTCTTTCGCGTGCTTGCGCTTGAGCTTCTCGAAGCGGGAAAGCGTTTCGGGCTCGCGCTCCTCTTGCTCGACGCCTTCCTCGTCAAGGGAATCGTCCCAGGCAAGACGGCTGTTCGCATAAGCGTCTCGGGATTGCGCGGAATATTCGCGCCCGCCGATGAGCCCCCTGTCGGAAGCGGAGCGTCGCGAATAGCGCGAGCGCAAGCGGACGTCGCGGGTTCCCTCGCCCGCATAGCGCGAGCGGACGTCGCGAACGTCGTCTTCGGAATAGCGCAAGCGCTCCGCTGCGCGAGCGGCATAGTCGGAGTCCCGACGCGTGCGGGCAGCCGCATATGTCCCCGAGTGCTCGCGGGAGGAATGCCCCGTTCGGGAAGAGCGCGCATCGCGCGTTGCGTATCGAGAGGAATCGAGTGAGTGCGAGCGGTCACCTTGTGCGCGCCGCGCCTTGTCAAACGAAAGGATTTTCGCCTGCTGTGTCAACGAATGGCCCCTTAGTGCATCGTGGTTTGATAAGAGTGTGTGTAATGCAAGAAGCTCTTCGCAGGATACCACACAAGCAAAGCGCCGGCACGTGGGAAAACGGCCGGCGCTTTGCAGTGCTTTGCCTCGCCCTCGACCCGCTGAACAGCCCAGATTCGTATCTAGGAAAAACGGGCAGTGGCGATAGGACCCTTAAAGGTCAAGCTGCTTGATATAAGAATTCCATTTCTTGAAGGACTCGTCGCTGATGGCATGCTCCATCAAACACGCTTCCTCTTCGGCCGTGTCCTCGGGAATGCCCAAAACCTTGGTGAGGAACTTGCGCAGAAGCTCGTGGCGCTCGAGCACCGCCGCGCCGTAGCGATATCCGTCTTCGGTCAGCGTGACATCGCCATAATAGGGCTGATCGGCGAAACCCTTTTCCTTCAGGGCGTTCATCGCCTTATTGACAGAGGCCTTGGAAACCCCCAGTTTGTTCGCGATATCGACCGAGCGAACAGGATTCTCGGTCGTTCCACCCAGCATGACGATAGCCTCAAGATAATCCTCATGCGACATGGAGACTTTTTCCATTCTCATCCTCCAATCAGCGCTTTTCCCCATGGTACCACAGTGCAAACGGGAACGGGGAAGGTCTTAGCCGCAGTTAACTTTAGTAATACCTGTAGTATGCCGCGCAGCTACCTTCGCTCGACACCATGCAAGGCCCCACCGGGTTCTCCGGCGTGCAGACCGTACGGAACAGCGGGCACTCGTTGGGAGCTATGCGGGCCCGCAGCACATCGCCGCAGCGGCATCCCTTCGGGTCGCGCGTCGGCTCCACATCGGGCTCGAAGCGACGAACCGCATCGAAGTCGGCGAACTCATCGCGAATGCGATACCCCGAGCCGGGGATGTCGCCCAAGCCGCGCCACGTGGCCGTGCAGGTTTCGAACACCTCGTCGATCGCGGCGAGGGCCACGGGGTTTCCCTCAGGCATGACGCCGCGCGCGTACGCAATCTCGATTTCGGCACGACCCTCGTGCAGCTGCCGCACGAGCATGGCGATGCCCTGAAGCACGTCGACCGGCTCAAATCCGGTGATCACGCCGGGAATGCCGTATTTCTCCGCCAGGAAGCGGTACGGCTCGGCGCCGATGATGGTGCTCACATGACCGGGGAGGATGAGCGCGTCGAGCTCGAGCGTGGGGTCGCCCACGAGCAGCTCCAACGCGCCGGGCATGTTCTTGTGCGCCGCGAACACGGTGAAGTTGGAAAGCCCCATGGCCTTTGCGCGCTTGATGGCCATGGCCACAAGCGGCGTCGTCGTCTCGAAGCCAACGCCCACGAAGACGACCTCCCGTTCGGGATGAGCCTTGGCGAAGGCGAGCGCATCGAGGGGCGAGTAGACGATTTCGACCGAGCGGCCCGCGGCTTGTTCCGCAAGCAGGCTTGAGGTGGACCCGGGAACGCGCGTCATGTCGCCGAAGGTGGTGATGGTCACGTTCGGGATGCGCGCAAGCGCGATCACCGTGTCGATGTCGCGGTTGCAAGTGACACAAACGGGACACCCGGGACCCGACGCCAAACGCAGCCCCTCGGGCATCAAATCACGGATGCCGTTGCGAGCGATGGCCACGGTATGCGTGCCGCACACTTCCATGAGCGTCGCATGCTCGGGCGCAAGGCGGTGGATGGTCTCGATGAGGCCGCGCGCGAGCTTCGGATCCTTAAAGGCCGAGAAATCGATGTCGGCCGCATCCTCCAAGGCGCTCATACGGCAACATCCTCAAGCTGTTTAACCAGTTCAATGGTCTCTTTCGCATAATCGGCATCGACGACTTCGATGGCGAAGCCGGCGTGCACAAGCACGTAGTCGCCGACGTTTGCCTGCGGGGTGAGGTCAAGCGCAACCTCACGCGTGACGCCGAGAATCTCGGCCGTCGCCAGATTGTCCGATTTCTTTTCCGTAATCAACGCGGGTATTGCCAAACACATAGGCTCTCAGTCCTTTTACTCGTTGCGAGTTATCTCGTCTTGGGCACATGCTATCACAGCCTGGCCATAGGAAATACATCCGTCGTTGGGCGGCAGCTCGCGATTGACGGCAACTGTGAAGCCCTCATCTTGCAAAGCCGCGAGCGCATGCTCGATTATGAAGCGGTTCATGAACACACCGCCCGAGAGCGCCACCGTGGACACGCCGTAAACGCTGTACGCAAGCTTCGCCGCGTTCACGATGGCTTCCACAAAAGCACTGTGGAAGCGACGGGCGATGGTCGCTGCGGGGATGCCCGCCTGCATGTCGTCGAGAAGCGCCTTGAAGATGGGCGCCGCGTCGAAGAGCAGGACCGACGTGTCTTGGGCGGTCGACTTCGGCGTCGCGGTGTTCTTTGTGATGGCGATCGAATAGCGGCTGTTGACGCCCGCCTCGTCGGTCGAACCGCCGTTGGGAGACGCGACCGGCCCCAGGGCAGCCTCCAGGAGAACCGCCGCCTCGCTTTCGTAGGTCGGATGCTCGCATATCCCCAAGATGGCGCTCGCTGCGTCAAAAAGACGACCGACCGACGAGGTCATCGGCGTGTTTAGGCCGCGCTCGATCATCTGGTCGCAAAGGTCAGCCTGCTCGCCGAGCGCGTCGAGAACCCGTTTCGCCGCCGGATGCTCGAGCAGATCGAACTCCCACAGAACACCGTACGCCATGCGCAAGGGATTCTTCACGCAGGCGGCACCGCCCGGCATGGGAACATAGGCGAAGTTCGCGAACCGCTCGTAGGCTTGCGCGTTTGCAAGCAGCACTTCCCCGCCCCAGATAGAGCCGTCCGCGCCGAACCCCGTTCCGTCGAAGGCGATTCCGCACACCGCGCCCGAAAGGCCGTTCTCGCCTATGACCGAAGCGATGTGCGCATGGTGATGCTGCACCTCAACCAGTGGGATATCGAGCTTTCTCGCCTGTTCACGCGCCCATTTCGAAGCGAGGTACTCAGGGTGCGCATCGCAGGCAAGGCGCGTCGCGCGCAGCTCGAAGAGCTTCTCGAAGCGGCTTTTCGCGTCGAGCCAGGCGTCGAACGCCTCGGCGTTTTCCAGATCGCCCACATGCTGGGAGACGAACGCCTCCGAACCGCGGACGAAAGCGAAGGTGCTTTTCTGCTCCGAGCCCGCCGCAAAGAGCACCGGGGCGACCGCCTCGGCGTCGGGGCCGGCGGTTTCGGAAGCATCTTCGGTGCAGGCAGCAGTAGTCGTTTTGGAATCCGCGACAGTATCAGGGCTCGCGTCGGCAGCAGCCTCCGGGTTGGCGCTCACCCGCACCAGCTTCAACGGCACGGGCGCGAAACCGCGTGCGCGGCGGATCATCTGCACGGCGGAGCCCGCAGAGCCCGCCGAGATAATGCGAACCACCGAATCGTCGTAGCGCGAAAGGATGGCGCGATCGTTGCCCAACACGGCGCACGCGATGCCGCCAAGTTTACCGCGTGCCTCGGCATCGTCGGTAACGATTGGCTCATCGTGAATGTTTCCCGAGGTCATCACAAGCATCGGAGGTTCAGGAGCGCCCATCTGCTCGAGGGCGCGGACGAAATCGTGCAGCAAGAGGAGCTGCACCGGGGTGGCGGGGAGCATAACGCCCAGCTCGGGCAGCTTGTCGGCAAGGCCCGCGGCAAGCGCCACACCCGGACGCTTCTTCAGCAGAACGATCGGACGCGCCGGATCGGAGAGGGCCTTCTCCTCCTCGGGCGTCACCTCGCAGACGCTGCGCGCCGCCTCGGCGTTCGCCATCATGACCGCGAACGGCTTGCCTCCGCGACGCTTTCCCTCGCGAAGCCGAGCGATTGCCTCTGCGTTGCGCGCGTCGCACACCAGATGGAACCCGCCGAGCCCCTTCACGGCCACGACTTGCCCGGCGCACAGCAGCTCGACCGCCCGCGCGATGAGGGCATCCGAGGTCTCGCGCGTTTTTCCCCAGGCGATGCGCCAGCCATCGGGAAGCTCATCGGAGGACACGTCCCCCGCCCCGCGCGTCGGGAAATCCTCGCCCGGCGTCGCCTCGCAGTCGGGGCGCCAGGCCAAAGAAAGGTGCGGGCCGCACTCGAAGCACGCGTCCGGCTGCGCGTGGAAGCGGCGGTCGAGCGGGTCGGCGTATTCGGCGGCGCAGCGCTCGCACATGGGGAAATCCTTCATAGACGTGCTCGCGCGATCGTAGGGCAGCGCATCGATAATGGTAAAGCGAGGCCCGCAATTGGTACAGTTGATGAAGGGGTAGCGGAAGCGGCGGTCGTTCGGGTTGAACAGTTCCGCCGCGCAGTCGTCGCACGTGGCCAAGTCGGCAGACACGAGCGTGGTCTCCTGCACTGCGGCGTCGTCCGAGAAGCGAATCTCAAACGAGTCGAAGTCCTGAAGGGGCACTTCCTTAAGCTCGATTTCCTTCACCTGGGCCGCCGCTGGCGCATTCTCGGAAAGCTCGATTACGAACTCGTCGAGCAGGCGGCTCTCCCCTTCCGCATGGATGTTCACACCGTCCGCCGCGTTCAAAACCCATCCGTTGATCAGGTATTTCTTCGCCATTCGGTAGACAAAGGGCCGAAACCCGACCCCTTGGACGATTCCCGTCACATGAATATCGAGCGCCTCGATCATGCTTCTCACCCTCAAAAACTTGACAATACTGAAAACCGCGCCCCTCTTGCGACGGGCGCGGCGCGAATCAGCAGGACCCTACAGCTCGGCCAGAATCTCGCGAATGACGGCAGCGAGCGCGCGCAGCGTCACTCCCGAGTTGTCGGGGAGATGCAGGTGCACGCACCGTCGACCGCGGCTCGCCAGCGTGAGCAAATCTCCCGACGCCTGTGCCTTTGCAAGCGCGCCTAGGCTTTCCGCCTCGCGCTTGAGCGGGATGTCCTTCAGCTCGTCGGCAGACAAGATGAGGAACACACCGCAGTTCGGGCCGCCCTTTTGCAGCTGGCCGGTGGAGTGCAGGTAGCGCGGGCCCACTTCCAAACACGACGCGACGTGGCGCGATTCGCCCACCCCATGGCGGATGTCCTCGAGCGCCTCGCGACGCCCCTCGCCCGTAAACGGCAGAAACGCGTTCAGCGCGAAGAAATCGCCCGGCTGGATACTGCCGAGCAGCGCCCGCAGGACAGCTCGCACGTCGGTGCAGTCCTTAAAGCACGGGGCCAAGCGCACCTCGACCTCGCCCATGTGCACATCGCCGATGAAGTCCTGTACGAAATCGGGCTCGGGCTGGCCCTCGGCGAGGATCTTTAGGACCTCGGCCTTCGCCGACGCGACATCGGGCTGATCGAAGGGGCACACGCGCATGAGGTAGCCGCACATCGCGATGGCGTATTCCCACATCACGAAGTGCTCGGCAAGCTCGAGCGCGGAATCGATCTTAAAGTTCAGGCGCGGAATTGCCGGGTCGATATAGGCGAGGCTCATCTCGAAGTTCTTGCGCTCGTCCCACAAGTCGGTCTTCGTCTGGTACATGATGACGCTGCGGTCGCCCGCGTCGCGCGCGAGCAGGAGCGAATCGACCTCGATGTTCGGCAGGATGCCCTGCCCCTCCTTGCCGAGCGATTCGGCAACGAGCTGCTCAATCCAAAGGCCCAAGACGCGCCCGCGCTTCGGCGTGAGGAACGAGAACTTGTTGCGCCCCTTGAGGTAGTTGTCGTAAAGGAACGCGGCGAGGTTGATCGCTGGGTTGTCGATGGAGTCCTCGCTGCAGCGCTCTTCGGCGTCCTTCGCGTGGGCGATGAACTGCTCCAGGTCGATGCCAGCGAGCGCTGCGGGCAGAAGGCCGAAGATCGACAGCGCAGAGAAGCGCCCGCCGACGGTGGGCTCGCCATTGAAAACGGCCAGCCAGCCCTCTTCGTGCGCCTGGCGCTCGAGCTGCGAACCAGGGTCGGTGATGGCGACCAAGTGGTTCGCGAAGTTGATTTCCGGTGCCTGCGCCTCGAGAGCATCGCGCAGCGCGGAAGAGAGCAGGCGCGGCTCAATGGTGCCGCCCGACTTCGAGGACACGACAACGAGCGTCGTCGCCGGATCGCAGTCGGCGAGCAGCTCGCGCATGCGCACGGGAGAATCGGAATCGAGTGTCTTGAACGAAACGCGGTTTGCCCGAACCGTGTCGGACTTGTTGTATTTCGTGATGGTCATGGGCGCTTGCGTGGATCCGCCCTGGCCGATGAGGACGACGGTCTTAATGCCGCTCGCCACCACATCGTCGGCAAAGCGCTGAACTTTTGCGAGGTCGCACTGCGGGCGCATGCCCAAATCGACCCAGCCCATAAAGTTCTCGGCGGTTTCGCGCGCACCGTCGGAGAAATCATAAAGCGATGCGTCCTTGGCCAGCACGCGGCTGGCGACGCATTCCTTCACAAGCGTTTTCGCAGAAGGGTATAACTTTTCCATGTCGCTTGTTAGCATGTGAACCTTCTTTCGGTATCGTGTAGGCCCCCTCAAAGGCACGCACGACTTAAATTATCCTCGAACCCTGTGATGGAGTTATGGACAAGTAGGGGAACGGGTCGAAATCCCAGAGAGAATCGCCATCTGTGTGCGATTTCGCCCTCGACATTGCACAGACGCGCTCTTGTCCGCGCTTTCCCTGTCCCATTCTTGTCCAGCTCGCGGTGACTTGCTTTCTAGAGCATGCGCACCCGCAGCCACGTCCACCGTGCGCAAAAAACGCCCGCCGCGAACGCGACGAGCGCTTTTGACTTCAATCAAGGAACCTGCTGCAGGAACCCTACCACCTACAGCCCCAACGCCTTCTTCAGCGCGCTCACGCGCCTGCGGCTTACGGGGATCTTCTCTTCCACGCCGTTCAGCGTGAGCAGCAACGTTCCGCCGGAGACCGATTCGATTTCCTCAACCATGGAAAGGTTCACCAGGTACCCGCGATGCACACGGAAGAACCCGTGGCCGTCCAGACGCTTCTCGAGCTGAGCCAAGCTCACCGTGGAGAAGTAGCGGTCCGTGTCGGTTTGCAGGTATGCGTAATCGTCGCGCGCCATGACGAAGCGAATCTTATCGATGCCGATGAGGATCTTCTTGCCGCCCTTTTCCACAGGAATGCGCTCGGACTTCTGGGCCTGCACATGCAGCGAAACGTGCTCGCGGACGCGCGCAAGCGCCTGGGAGAGGCGCTCGGTCTCGACCGGTTTCACCAGGTAATCGATGGCGTTCACCTTGAACGCGTCGAGCGCATGCTCACTGTAGGCGGTGACGAACACCACCGCGGGCGGGAATTTCAGATGCTGCAGCGCCTCGGCCAGTTGCAAGCCGGTGGCTTCCGGCATGTTCACGTCGAGAAACATGACATCGCAGGGGTACTCTTTGAGCTTTTCGATAGCCTCGCGCACACTAGCCGCCTCGGCAACAACCTCGGTCTGGCCAAGTTCGTCGAGCAGGAATTTCAATTCGGAGCGCGCGGGGGCCTCGTCGTCGACGATGATTGCTTTGAGCATATAAGCCTCCCAGTTCGTGTTCGATGATGCCGCTTCTGCGCCTTTCGCAGAGCGTACTCCTAACGGTCGATTATAAATCAAAGCATCCCGAATTTGTACGTTATGCGGCATCATTTCGGAACAGCGCAGAACACAATGGGACGGTTGAGGGTGAGACAGGGGTCGGGTGATTCGTCTCGCTCCGCGACGCCCGCGGGTAAATCAAATCACTCAACCCCGTCCCACCAAGGGCCATCGCAGAAACCCTTCCTCTTCGGGCTTTTTCTCGGAAGTGGCACGTCGCGGACAGACTCCGCGTGCCGAACCAGCCGTCAAACGGCGCGCCGACTGCAGGGCGACCCAGCGCGCCAGCCCCCTACAGATCGAGTTCCATCAGACGGGCGATAGTGAGCGCGTAGATCTTGAACGCCTTCTTGAGCAGCTCCTCGGGCACCGTCTCGTCCGGGCCATGCATGCCGCCCGCCCATTCGGGCATCTCGATCCACGGCATCTCGGGGCCGAAGCTCGCGGCACAGGAGAACTTGCGCGCGTACGTACCGCCGCCCTGCGTGAAGGGCTTGGCGTGCTCACCCGTGGCCTCGTTGTACGCGGAAAGGAGCGCCTGAACATAGCCCGATTCGGGATCGATGAGGAACGGCTCGACCATGCGCGTCGCCTCGAAATCGGCGCCGACCTCGCTCGCAAGCGCGGCAAGGGTGCTCGTAAGCTCCTCGGGCGTGGTCGACGTGGGGAAGCGGCTGTCAAGCGTCTGCTTCACGCGCCCGTCCTGCATGCAGATGGTGCCGCCGACGACGGTCAGTTCCCCGAAGTGCTCGTCGGCCGTCTTGATTCCGAGGTTCGATCCATCGGTCGCGCTCGTGAGCTTGCGCACCAGCTCGAAGAACGCCTTCTCGTCCGCCGTGCACACGTCATTTTCCAGAAGGTAGGCGACGAGCAGGTCGATGGCGCTCTTGCCGAGATGGGGCAAGCTTGCATGGGCCGCCTTCCCCTGTGCGTCGATGCGCGCGGTGCCCTCGCCCGCGTCGGTAACGACGATGCCCTCGGCTGCGGGAAGCGTCGATGCGTCGGCGCGCACGATCGCGTGGGCGATGCCCGGGACTGCGTTCGGCGCCGCACCGCCTTCGATATCGACGATCGCACCGTCCTCGAAGCGCTTGCTCGTGAGCGTGGCGTCGTAGAGGCCCTTCTCGCCGTAGCTCACCGGGAACTCGGCGTCGGGCGTGAAGAGAAACGCCGGGTCGGCGAAGCGCTCGCGGTAATACGGGACGTCGTGCATGCCCGTTTCCTCGTTCGCGCCGAAGATGACTCGAATCGTATAGGGCAGCTTCTCGCCCTTGTCGAGCCAGAACTTCACCGCGTGGAGCGTCGTTACGATGGGGCCCTTGTCATCGATGACGCCACGGCCCATGAGGTAGCCCTCGCGGCGTGTGACAGCGAACGGCTCGACCGTCCAGCCGGGACCGGCGGGAACCACGTCGACATGCCCGATGATGCCGATCTGCGCGTCGGATTCGCCCGGCAGGTCGGCGTATCCCACATAGCCGTCGACGTCGTGAACCTCAAAACCCATGCCGCGCGCAATGTCGAGCGCTTCGGTGAGGGCGGCTCGGGGACCGGGGCCGAACGGTGCGCCGGGTTTTGCCGCCGGCAAATCCTCCGTACTCTCGATGCGCACGACGCGCTCGATGTCCGCGACGATGCTTTCCCAATTCTTCTCGAGATACGAATCAATCTCGCTCGCAAGAACGTCTTCCACGAGGCAGCCTCCTTGGTCTTGTTGCTATCGCACCAACTTTACCCCAGCGCGCAACCCGCGAACAGCCCACAATCGCGCGATTCGCGAAAGGAAGATGAAGTCGAGCGGAGCAGACGGGAGCAATTTTTTCATGGACGCGTTTGCATGCTTCCGTTATACTGTGAAGGCTGATGTGCCCGAGTGGCGGAATGGCAGACGCGGCGGTCTCAAAAACCGTTGTCTCACGACGTGCGAGTTCGACTCTCGCCTCGGGCACCAGTTTTCTCGCAAGCAAACCGCCGATTAGGCGGTTTTTTCATGCCTTCAAGCCCCACTCCCCTTGAGACGGCCGAATGCCTCGAGCCCAAGCGCGCACGTCGTCGAACGTTCTTCGCAACTTGTTGCACTAATTTTGTTTGGTTAGGTTAACTTCTATCCACCTTTCGCGGTATACTGCCAACCATGTTAGATAGAGCGAACTTCTCATCATCGCCACTATACAGAAGGGAGTTCGCGCTGTTTACCTTGATAGGCCGGCACAAAGTCCACCGAAAGGCGCAATCCGAGATGAGTCAACAAGCATTGACGCAAACGCCCCAATGGGAAGAACGAGCAGCAACCCTCTCCTCTCCCGCGCCGTCTCGCCGCCCAGTGGGAGGGCGGGGGAATCGCACGGCGCGTTTGCTGCACACCCCCGCCATGCGGCGAGCAACTCCGCGCGTCTCCGCTCCACCCGGCATGCCCCCCTTGCGACACACGGATGACCCGGCTTCGCACCTCTCGCTTAAGGCAGCTTCCGTATACAGCACCAACCAGGCAGGATACCGCTATCGCATCGAAGGGGGGAAAGCGTGCATCCTCTTTGCCGACTCCTCATCGAAAGACCTGGCCGTCCCCGAGGCCATCGACGGCGCTCCCGTCACCGCAATTGCCGCAGGCGCGTTCTCCGATCTTGTGGACCTCGAGCGCATTTCCCTTCCCGACTCGCTTACATCCCTCGGCGCCGAGGCATTCGCACGCTGTACGAGCCTTCGCGCGGCGAAGCTGGGCTGCGCCCTCGAATCCATTGGCGAAGGATCGTTTCGCGGCTGCCGGCACCTCGAGCGCCTCGATTTGCCGAAGTCGCTAACAAGTATCGGAGACTCGGCGTTTTCGAACACATCTCTTTCGCGGCTGGCTATCCCCTCCTCTTGCGTGAACATCGGCGACGACGCCCTGTGCACCGGGCCGTCCTTCCCTGGGTCGGCGGGACTGGCATACGCATCTTCGCTCAGCGAGGTGTCGGTCGCCGCAGGAAACCGTGCCTACGGGATGCACGGCGGCGTGCTGTGCCGCGAACTGCCCGACGGTCGACTCGATGCCGTGTTCTGCCCCGGATCGACCGGCAACGTCGTGCTCGGCAAGCGCGTGCGATCGGTTGCCCCGAGCACCTTCGCAGGGACCCATCGCATCGCGCATCTGCTCATCTTCGAGGCCGTTTCCTTCCCTGAGAAAACGCCGCCGCTTCCCAATCGCGCATGCGACCGCCTTACCATCGACTTCTCGGCGCCGCGCGGCACGTCCTGGGAAATCTCGCTCGAGCTGCCTTCAGGCGCCATCCGCAAGCGCGTCATCGACGCGGCGTTTTTCGGTGGACACATTCGCCCCGAATCGCTCGTTTGCGCTTATGACGAATCGATTCCCCAGGTCAAAGACGAATTCGAGCAGACGCGCCTCATGGCTGCGCGCCTCGCGAGGCCCGTCATGCTCGATGAGGCGCACAGGGCGCTCTTCCGCAGCGTCGTCGACGAGTCGTTCGTGAGCCTTTGCGTTCACGCCGGCGCCCGCAACGATTGGGAAACGCTCGACAACCTTATGGATTCGGGAATACTCGACGGCGAGCGTGCCCCCGAGGCCGTAAGCGCGCTCAACCGGTTCGGGTTCACCCTCGCCGCCGCGCATGTGATCGACGGGAAGGAGAAACGTTTTGGCAGCCAGTGCATCGACTACGGAATCTAGCGCGCCTTTGGCAGCCGGATCCGTCCTCGCCGAAGCAGCAAGCATCGCGGAGGGGGCAATCGAGAGAGCGCGGGTTTCCCTCATGGCGCAGCTTCCCTTTATGGACATCGCGCTGTGGCGCATGCCGCTTGTGGCGCGCCTTCAGGAAAGCGCATTCGAAACCGACGGGCGCCTTCTCTGGTTCGACGCCGCGCGGGTGATAGACCTGTACCGAAAAAATCCCAACGAGGTATTGCGCGGATACTTCCACACCATCATGCACTGCGTGTTCCGCCACCCCTTCGACGACAAGCACCCCGAACGCGCCCTTTGGGACATCGCATGCGATGCATCGGTCGAAGCGACCGCGATCGAGCTGCTCGGAACAGGCTTCCCGAGCGCGCAAGACGTCGCGGCAAAACGTATGCTTGGCAAAATCCGCGAGAACTGCCCGACCCTCACCGCGCAGAGCATCTATCGCGCGCTTATCGGAACCGGCGAGGAAAACCCGCCCGCATTCTCCTGCTCTTTTGCCGCTTCGCTCGAAAACGTGTTCGCACGCGATGGGCACGAGGCGTGGCCACGAACCAGCGAGCGCGGGTCCTCGGTGAAAAGCGCAGGCGACAAGCTCGCCCTGATGCCTTCCGACGGAACCGACAAGCTCGGTGGAAAATCAGACGACGATGCGGACAGCGAGGATAAGAGCCGCTCGCCCGGAGCCAACATGCCCGGAATGGCGGCGCCATCGTCGAGCAGCAACGCGGTGCTCGGGGACATCGAGGACCCCGATGCGATTGTCGACGTGGAGTCCTCCGAGGAAGCCGAGGCAACCTTCGAATCGATGGACGGCGTATCCTACTCCGATTTCTCGGACATGAGCTGGCAAGATATCAGCTCGCAGATCGATATGGACATGGAGGCGTTCTCGGGCAAGATCGGTCTCAACGTCGGAACCTTCCAGGTGAACCTCACTGTCGCAAATCGCAAGCGATACGACTATCGCGCGTTCCTCAAGCGCTTTTCCGCACTGTCTGAGGAAATGAAGACAAGCCCCGACGAGTTCGACTACATCTACTACACGTACGGGCTTTCGCGATACAAGAACATGCCGCTCATCGAACCGCTTGAATACCAGGAGTCGAATCGCATCCGCGACTTCGTCATCGCCATCGACACATCGGCGTCATGCGCCGGAAAGCTCGTGCGCACCTTCGCGGAGAAGACCTACGACGTGCTGAAGAACTCCGAGGGCTTCGGCCACAAGGTGAACATTCACGTGATTCAATGCGACTGCGATGTCACGCGCGATGTGAAGATAACCTCGATTCGCGATATCGACCGCGCCTTCGAGGAATTCGTCACGCGCGGATTCGGCGGCACCGATTTCCGCCCCGTGTTCAAATACGTCGACGAGCTTGTTCGCACGCGCGAGCTCGCGAACCTGAAGGGGCTCATCTATTTCACCGATGGCCTGGGGAAATACCCCGTAACCCCACCTGCCTACGAGACGGCGTTCGTGTTCGTGGACAACACGCCGCGAGAAAGGAAGGTGCCGCCCTGGGCAATGAAGGTAATCATGGACGAAGACGACGTATTCGAGCTGTAAGGAAAGCTCGGCAAAGATACCGACAACTAGGCGCCCTCCGCGCCGCGACGCGCGACGCCGGGCGGCCATTCCGAAAGGAGCTCCCTGTATGAACATCGCAGAAGCGAAAAAGCAAATCGAGGAAACCGTCGAGGGATACCTCACCCGCGATGAAACCGGCGCCTACCTCATCGCGCCCGAAGCGCAGCGTCCCTTGTTCCTCCTCGGCGCACCCGGCATTGGGAAAACAGCCGTGGTCGGACAGGTGGCAAGAGAGCTCGGCATCGGGCTTGTGTCGTATTCCATGACGCACCACACACGGCAAAGCGCGCTCGGTCTGCCTTTCATCGTGCACAAGCGCTACGGCGACGAAGAGTTCGACGTCAGCGAGTACACGATGAGCGAAATCATCGCATCGATTTACGACTACCGCGAGGAAACGGGGTATGACCGGGGGATTCTTTTTCTCGACGAAATCAACTGCGTGTCCGAGACGCTCTATCCCTCGATGCTGCAGTTTCTGCAGTTCAAGACTTTTGGGCGACATAAGATTCCCGACGGATGGATTGTGGTATGTGCGGGCAATCCGCCCGAGTACAACCGGTCGGTGTACGATTTCGACGTGGTGACCCTCGACCGACTGCGCAAGATCGCCGTCGAGCCCGACCTTGAAGCCTGGCGCGCCTACGCTATCAAAACAGGCGTTCATCCTGCGATTTTATCGTACCTCGAGGTAAAGCCCGACCACTTCTACTCCGTCGAATCGACGCCCGATGGCAAGTCGTTCGTCACTGCGCGCGGTTGGGACGACCTGTCGCGCATCATCAAGCTTCGCGAGATGAAGGGCAAGACGGTCGACCGCATCCTCGTCGACTAGTTCCTGCAAGACGACTCGATTGCCGAGCGATTCGCCCAATACTACCTTCTGTTCACGAAATATCGCTCCGACTATCAGATTTCGGCGATTCTTGCAGGCAGCGCCCCCGACGAGATAAGGGAGCGAGCGAGAGCGGCGCGCTTCGACGAGAGGTTGGCGCTCGCGCGCCTGATTCTCGACGCGCTCGACGCGCACACCGGAGCAGTCGTCGAGACCGAGCAGGTCGTTCGCGTGGTGCGCGACGCGATCAGGGAGGAAAAGCCCGCTATTCTGAGCGGCGAAAACGCACAGGACGCACTCGAGGGCACATCCTGCGCGCTCATGCAGCGAGCCGCATTCGATGAAAAAGCAGGGGCACCCGCAAAGAAGCTGCGGCCCTATCGCCTTGGCGCAACATGGCTTTCCGAGTTCGCAGGCGCATGCGGGGGCGAGCGCGCGCTTTCCGGAGAAACAGCATTCTCCGTTATAGAGCGCGCCTATTCGGCTCGCGTGAGAGAAATGAAAGAGCGCTCCGAGGCATGCGCACGGGAAATTGAGTGCGCTTTCGGATTCGTTGAGGGCACTTTCGGGAATGGGCGGGAAATGGTCGCCTTCGCCGCCGAGTTCGCCGCACGCGAGGGAACCTCGCAGTTTGCAAGCCGTTTCGGAAGCGACGCCTACACCGAACATGGGAAGGATGTTCTTGCCGCGAGCGGTCAATCCGATCTGGAGAAACGTCTCCAGGCAATCGATCTAGACGCACTCGCGACCGCCGACGAGGAGGCTCGCAAAGCCGAAGCATCCAAGAAATCGTGCGAGTGCGGAAGCTGCAGCGGCTGCTGACACTAGCTGCGCGAGAAGACGAAGCAGCCCGCTGGCACCCGCCCAATTGTCGGCCCTGAACACCGTGGGGCAACACGAAAAAAG
>OLPF01000312.1_pt1 | contig 55750 bp, 44 predicted proteins | sample 1673121 | NCBI WGS metagenome assembly OLPF01 (sample SAMEA3136756, study PRJEB25190) | human gut metagenome
AGGCTTCCTGTGTTATCTTATCCATGGAGAACTCCTCTGTGGTGGGTTGGTTGTTCGCACTCCTATCTTACCACAGTTGGGTTCTCTTTTCTTCCCCTACTGTTACCTATGTATTGTACCTCAACAGGGTTTGCAAATAAGAAATCTTTTTTGAAAAGCTCTCTCCGCCGCCATGGTGGAGAGAGCAAAAATCAACCAATATTTATTCCTGACGCAGCGCACACTGGGCTTTTATCCCATTCTTTGTGCAGGCATGCAGAAGGATTTCATCCGGACGGGTACCTGCCCGCAGATAAACAATCGCTCGTCCCCCTTTGGTAGCCCGTCGCCTGGAGGCATACGGAGTCAAATCATCCGGAGCGCCGTTCTCTATCCCGAGTATCTCTGCATCGCCAGTAATCTGATATGAAATTTCTGTATCATACGCTGCCGCCAAATGCCCTTGCCCATCCAGCAAGCACACTTCTACCTGTACCACCGATGCACCATCTGCCGTAAGTTGCGTCCTATCCGGGTGCAAAGCCAATACCGTACCGCCGCCGGTGGAATATAGGCAGTCCTCGCTGCCTGGAACCACCGCCCGCAGCTCTCCAGGCGCATACGATACCTTCCAGGTAGCCCGGCATCCATCCATGGGGGTTAACTTCTTCGTGCCCAAAGATTGACCATTAAGGAAAAGCTCCACCTGCGCCGCATTGGTGTAGCAGCTGACCGTGCGTGTCTCACCAGGTTCGCCTTGCCAGCAGAAGGCTTCATCATCCGGGTAATTTGCATCGGCCGCACCCACGGCAATTCGGACATAGGGTTCCTGGGTCCACATTGCCTTGCGCTGGGCGTATTGAGGCTTCTCATAGCCGGCCAGATCCAATAGGCCTGCCTGGGAAATCCGTACCGGCCATCCCCGGCATTCTCCCAGGAAGTCCACACCCGTCCACAGAAACTGCGCGCAGATGTAGTCATTGTCCCGTACCGCATACCAGGCTTCGGGATTCTTTCCGTTCTCGCTGCCATAGATCACCCTGCCGGGATACTTGGCATGATCTTCAGCATAAAAGCCCTCTTTGTAGTTGTAGCCCACCACATCCAGCACATCCGCAAAGCCCGTGCGATTGCTTAGCTCTGGAAAAGAGAGCGCGCTGGTCACCGGTCGAGAAGTGTCCAGCTTATGGACAATCTCTGTCAATTCCTTGGCAATTACAGTCAGCCGTCCCGCATCAGGCTTCCGGGGATCGTATTGCCGCTCCGCAGCAGGCTTGTTGGCGTCATTGTTCCCCAGCACTTCCTGGAAAAAGGGTGTGACATAGGGGTCATTGGGGTAGTCGATCTCGTTGCCAATGCTCCAAATAACAACGCAGGGATGGTTGCGATCCCGGCGAATCATATCCTCCAGGTCTATCCGGTGCCACTGGGGAAAATCCTCCGCATAGCCGTACCGCTTCGGCGGATACACGTTGTGGCCCTGCCACCACTTGTTCTTGGCGCCTTCCCATTCGTCAAATGCCTCATCCATGACCAGGAAACCTATCTCGTCACATAGATCCAGCAAGTGTGTATCTGGCGGATTGTGGGCGGTACGCAAGGCATTGCATCCCATGGCCTTGAACTTTTCCAACCTCCTGCGCCATACGCTTTTCGGAACAGCAGCCCCCAAGGCGCCCGCATCGTGATGCACACATACGCCCCGCATTTTCATGCTCACGCCGTTGAGGAAAAAGCCATGATTGGCGTCAAAGCGTAGCGTCCGGATACCCACGGAAATCTCTTCCTCATCCAGTATCGTTTCTCCCTGGTTTGCCTGCGCTTTCAGCGTATAGAGATAGGGACACTCCGGCGACCACAGCCGTGCCGATGGGACTGTCAGTTCTGTCTCCCCCACCTTTCCCTGGCACACAGCAGTAGCTGCAAGGTTCCCCTGCCCATCTGTCAAGGTAAACGTCGCATGCTCCGCGCCCGCTGTTTCATACCTGACGCGCAAGGCGGCTGTTCCTTCCGCGTTCACCGTCTCCGTGGTAACAAAAATCCCCTGGGGAAGGAATCCCCGCGGATCGCTTATCTCCAGCGTAACATCACGATAAATCCCGCTACCGGTAAACCAGCGGGAGTCTGCAACTTCCTCATGCTCCACCCGCACAGAGAGCACATTTTCACCTGGCCGCACAAAGGCAGATACGTCATAGCCGAAGGAGGCATACCCATAGGCCCGCTGTCCCAGGTAATTGCTGTTTACCCACACCCGTGCGTGCTTGTACACGCCACCAAAGCAAACGCGCACCCGTTTTCCTGCCACATCATCCGTCAAAATAAAATGTTTCCGGTACCAGGCCGTTCCTCCCGGCAAATACCCTGTGCCACTGGCGTTGCGTTTGTCAAAGGGATAAGCCACGGACCAGTCATGGGGCAACGTTACTTCCGGCCAGGCCCGGTCGTCATGGCCCATGTAGTCCGCACCGACTTCATCTCCCAGGTGAAACCGCCAGTTGCGGTTCAAGCTCTGTACCTTGCGCATAGAATCCTCCATTCATAAGAAAGAGGGAACCGACCCCTCCGGGAATGCGTCTGGCAAATGCCAGGTAGCGACGTCCCTGCCGGCGGTCGGTTCCCCTTTTCATTCAGGTTACTTTTGCTTACTCAGCGCCGTAAACGGCATTCAGCTGATTCTGGATCTCGGTCATCACGGTCTCGATGCCGGCGTTCTGCAGCTGGGTGCGGAACTCAGCCACATAGGCTTCCGGATCGTCCATCAGGCCGAAGCAGATGCGAGGCATATAGGTGTTGTATACGTTGGAGATGTTGTCCAGGTACACCTGGATGTTGGTCAGATCGAACACGACCTTGCCGTAGGGATAGCCGGTAGCGATCTCATCGTAACGGGCATACAGCGCATCGATGGCATCCCAATCCAGTTCGGCGTTGCGCAAACCGATATCGTCGTTCCGGCCGCACCAGAAGTTGAAGTCAACGCCATCGGAAGCCTGCTCGAAGCCCTCGGGACGAACCATGTAGCCATTCTCGTCCAGCGTGTACATTTCACCCTCGATGCCGTACATCATCAGACGATAGATTTCAGGATCGTTGCGCAGGAGGTCGTAAACCATCAGCGCACGCTCGGGGTTCTTGCTGGAGTTGGCAATCGCCAGAGCGCCGTGGGTGATGTTCAGAGACACCAGGTTGTCCATTTCCTCACCGAAGAAGAAGAACCCAAGGTCAGAACCGGGCTGGGACTTCTCCATATCCGTGCGGAAACCGGTCCAGGTTTCAGTGTGGTGCTGACGGGCGCCGGAAGTGCCTTCCTTCATCAGGGCATCCTGAGCGCCGGAGTAGTTCAGCACGTCAGTACGCCAGTAGCCAGCATCGGCCCAGCTCTTCATGGTGCGGGCAAACTCCACGAACTCGTCGCCTTCCAGGTAGTAGCGGCTCAGGGTGTAGGGATCTTCCTTGGAGTTGCCATAGAACAGGCCTACCGGCAGGCCTTCGATAAAGACGTTGGTGGTATGGGAGGTCTGCCAGCCGCCAGACAGCTGTGGAGCGTAAGAGGAGCCGTTGCCGTCAGCGTCCCAGGGATACACGCCTTCCTTGTTGTCCTTGATCCACTGGAAGTACACGCCCAGGTCTTCCCAGGAATGCACGCCATTTTCCAGACCGGCTTCCTTCGCCCAGTCGCCACGGTACATGAAGCCGTGGTTGGTCCACTGCGTGTAGTTATCCTCGGGGATCATGTAGATTTCGCCGTTGTACTTGCACAGTTCCCAGTTCTCGGCAGGAACCTGCGCCCAAGTCTGCGGAGCATAGGTCTGCAGCATTTCCTCCGTGAGGGGCAGGAAAGCGCCGCGCTGGGTGTTGGGCCAAGCGTCCAGCCAGTCGGTGGCGGTGCAGATCAGGTCAACGCTGCCGTCCTGGGTAGCCAGGGCCAGGTTGTAGTTGGTCTGCCAGTTGGTCCACTCAATCCACTGGATCTCCAGGGTAGCGTTGACCTTCTCATTGAGGATCTCATTGATCTTGGCCAGCACTTCTTCAGTACGGTTTGTCGGAATGTCACCGGTAACCAGATAGGTCACAGTTACGTGCTCCGACGTGTCGATGGCCGTCTCTGCCATAGCGGGAAGCGCCATAACGAGCATCATCATCGCCACAAGCAGGGCAATCAGCTTTTTCATGGGATTCACTCCTCCTTTTCTATTCTAACGGCTTATGCCGCGAGAATCAGCACCAGGGAATTAGCCCTTCACAGCGCCGACGGTCAGGCCGGCCACGAAGTACTTCTGCACGAAGGGGTACAGCAGAATGATAGGACCGGTTGCCATTACGGCGGTGGCCATTTTCAGCGTTTCACTGGGGAGATCCGTGGTCAAGGTTACGTTGGAACCGGCCACGGAGTTACGCAGGCTGGCAACCTTGTTAATGACGTTGTACAGGTGGAACTGCAGGGGACGGTATTCCACCTTGGAGGTCAGGAACAGAGAGGAGTAATACCACTCATTCCAATACCCCAGCGCCAGGAACAGGCCGATAGTCGCCAGAGCAGGTTTCAGAGAAGGCAGAACCAGCGCATAGAAGATACGGAAGTCGCCCGCGCCGTCAATCTTGCCGGATTCGGTGATCTCGTGGGGAATCGCCTTCACAAAGTTCTTCATCAGCACGATCAGCCACGGACTCATCAGCAGCGGCAGCAGGATCGCCCAGTAGCTGTCACGCAGGTTCAGGGTCTGCACGATCAGCAGATAGAAGGGAACCAGGCCGGCGGAGAACAGCGAGGTGAAATAGATGTAGAACATAATGCCGTTGCGGAAGGGAAAATCTCGACGCTGCAGCGCATAGCCGGTCATGGAAATAATGAACAGGCCGATTGCCGTGCCAACCACCGCCAAGCAGATGGTAACGACGTACGCGCCTATCATCTGATCCGGCGATTTCAGCAACAGCTCGTAGGAGTAAGCGGAAAACTCACTGGGCCACAGGGTAAAACCGGAGAGGCGGATGGACGCCTCACTGGCGAAGGAAGACGCCACGATCATCCAGAAGGGGATGATGCACATCAGGCTGAAAAGAGAAACGATCACGTAGGTAAAGCCGCGGATGATTTTATCGGAAATATCCAGCTTCACATGGGTTGGACGATTGTGAAGCTCAGGAGAAACTTTCGTCTGTGCCATAGCTTGTCAACACTCCTTTCTTTCTCAGCAGCGATCAGAACAGCGCGTACTCCGGGTCCAAATGCTTCACAAAAGCGTTGGCACCAATGACGATGAAGAAGCCAACGACACTCTGGAACAGACCAACGGCGCTGGACTGGGAGAAGTTGAAGCTGTTCATCATGGAGCGGTATACGTAGGTCTCAATGATGTCCGTGGTTTGGAAGAGCATGGAGTTGTTGCCAACCAGGTTGTAGAACAGACCGAAGTTACCCTTGAGGATGCCGCCGATGGCAAACAGGAAGAGGATCACCACGGTGGGTTTCAGCGTGGGCAACGTGATGTAACGGATACGCTGGAAACCATTGGCACCGTCAATCTGTGCTGCCTCCATCATGGAGGAATCCATACCGGTAATGGCCGCAAAGTAGACTACGGTACCATACCCCGTTCCCTTCCACAGGTTGACCAGCACAATGATAAACGGCCAGGCATTGGGCATTTGGTAAACCTTGGCCATTTCGCCGCCCATGGAACGAACCAGGTTGGAAATGAAGCCGTAGTCGTAGTTGAGCAGATTATACACCAGCAGGGAAACCAGCACGTCCGAAATGAAGTACGGCAGGAACATCATGGACTGCGTGGTCTTTTTGTAGCGCTTGGACTGCACTTCATTCAGCAGAATGGCAAAAAGCAGCTGCAAAAAGTTTCCCAGCACGATGAACGCCACATTGTACAGGATCGTGTTGCGCAGCAGCAGGGTCAGCTGCCCTGAAGTGAACAAGAACTTGAAATTTTGCAATCCTACAAACGGACTGGCCCAAATGCCTTTGTTATACTGGAAGTTTGTAAAGGCAATGTATGCTCCAGGCATGGGCATATACGAGAAAATGAAAAAGAAGACGACCGCCGGTAAACACATCAGCAGGAGCGTCTTGTTCTGCGCCACAAGCTTAAAGAAGCTGGGCTTTTTGTAGCCTGGATTAAAGCTGACTTTTTGGGATTGGGCCATGGTCTCCTCCACCTTTCTGAATTGAACGCCTTCTCACGCAGCTTTCGAAGTGCGCTTTCATGGTGAAGAAACCGGTTTCAAGCAATGAATCCGAAACAATGCGATGGCAATCAAGAAAATGCTAAATGTACAAATCGAACACTTGAAACCCGTTTCATATGCTCAATATAGCACAAACAATATGACGTGTCAAGCTATTTTTTACGTTTTTAAAAGGATTGCACAAAGTAAAAACATTTCCTCTGCCAATTTCCTTCAAATGAAAGCATGCAAAAAAAGAAGAGGCGCTGAGCCCTCTTCTCTTCTCGATATAGAATTACTCGTGGGGATATGCCGCGCAGGAGCTGCGAACGGTCAACGTAGGAACAATGTACCGGTTTAAGGGAAGTTTTTTCTCCTCCATGGCATCCATGGCCGTTTCGATCAGCATTTTCGCATACTGGTTGTAATCGTAATGGACAGCTGTAAGCTGTGGCGCGGTAAGGGTCGTGATGTAGGTATCGTCAAAGCTCAGCAAGGAGTAATTCTCCGGTACACGCAGTCCGTGTGCCAGCAGTCCCTGCAGCATGCCTGCCGTAACCATATCGTTGATGCCCAGCAGGGCAGTAGGCTGCTGGGGAAGCGTAAGCAGCCGCTCAATTCCTTCCCGGCCTGAGCCACAATCATAGCCTTGCACCTGAATCATCCACTCTTCCCGCACCGGCAGCCCATGAAGCGCCATTTCCTGATGAAAGCGCTCCATTTTCTCTTTTGTACCATAGTATTGCGTACCGGTATAAAAAAAGCCAATATCCCGATGTCCCAATTTCGCCAGATAATCCACAGCCAGATTCATGGACGTCTCATGGTCCACGGAGATACCATATATCCGTTCGTAATGGCTTCGGGACCCCAGCACAATATGCGTCGTTTCACGGATGGACATCAACAGCCGCGTGAACGCCGTATCCGGCTCGATAAGGTCCACACGGCCTCCGCAAACAATAATTGCATCCGCCCGCTGTTCCGCCAGCTTTGTCAATGCCGATACTTCCATTTCCGGGCAGGACTGTGTGCTCAGCAGCATGGGAATATACCCACGCTGATATGCTTCGTCACAGCATGCGGAATATACGCTGCTGTAATATGGATTTCCGGTATCTGCCATGACCATGCCGATCATCTTGGTACGTGTCTCCGAAAGCGCCCGTGCCACAGCGCTGGGATGAAAATTGTATTTGCGAATCAGCTTGCTGACACGGTCCGCCTTCTCCTCGCTAACCACAGAGCTGCCCTTCAAAATGCGCGAAACCGTCGCCGGAGATACGCCGGCTTCCCGGGCAATATCATAAATAGTCACCCTGTTTCGGGCCATAGCAGTATGCCGCTCCTTTCACCAATAGAGTTAAATTATAACGCAGCCCCATGGTTTTGTCAAACCAGATCGCCGGGTTTTCTTCCATTATTTTACATTTTATTGGTGTGTAAAAGCACACAACCGCTAAACTTATGCTAAATATATTTTTTATATCTTATTGACTTCCATAAAGAAACAAAATATAATAAAAATAACTAGCAATGGCAAAAAAGGATGGCGCCGTTTCCCCCTACAATCCACACAAGCAGGAGGGGCTGAATTTGCAAAAGCATGAAGCACTGAGTCAACAGGTGTATCGTCGTATCAAGGAGGACATTCTCAACGGCGTATATGCAAATGGCAAACTGCCGCCCGAGTCCGAGCTGGCAAAGGCGTTGTTCGTCAGCCGTATCACAACCAAGAGCGCCATGAAGCGCCTGGTGGATGAAGGTCTTATCGTCCGCATTCGGGGCAAAGGTTCCTTTGTCGCATCCGCTGCGTCCAAAATATGTCCTGCAGGCGCTTCCGTTTCCACGCATGCCGCTTTGATTGCATTGGTAATGGGCGGGTATACGTCCGCCTTTGGCCTGGACATCCTCAATGGCGCATTGCTGGAAGCGAGCCAGCACAACGTGCATTTGGTCGTTTGCTCCACCAGCAATGACCAGGCCCAGGAAGCGAACGTGCTGCAATCGCTCATGGAATCCGGCATCAAAGGCATCATCATCCAGCCCGTGCACGGCGAGGTATACAGCCGTCAGCTCATTGAAGCCGTTTATGCGGATTATCCCATTGTCATGCTGGACCGGCGAATGCAGGGAATTAACGCGCCCTTTGTGGGCGTGGACAACCGCACCCTAAGCAAATTTGCCGTACAAAAGCTTATCGCTGCCGGGCACCGGGATATTGCCCTTCTGTCCCTCACGGACGAACGCAGCAGCACCATTGACGAGCGTATGAGCGGCTTTGTGGATGCCTATATGGACCAGCATCTGGCAGTCAATAAAGACTTGTGGCTCACGAACATGAGCGATATATTCGATCAGCCTTCCGACACCCTGAATGCTTGTGAAACGCACGAGCGCTACGTCACCTTGATTCAGGAGCATCTGCGGGCACATCCGGAGATCACGGCCATTTTCGGCACTGAATACCGTGTTTCAAAGGCTGCCTGGGATGCCCTGCGGCACATGGGCAAACGTGTACCGTACGACGTATCCCTGGTCAGCTTTGATATGGACTCCAGCTATGTGGGCTGCCACACCATGAGCTATATCAAGCAGCCACAGCAGGAAATGGGCAGGCGCGCCGTTCAAATGCTCACAGACATTCTGGCGGGCAAAACCATTTCGGAACCCTGCTGCCTGTTGCAGGGCCGGTGGGTGGACGGCGGAACCATCGCCCCGCCCATGGATGACACCAACTGACTTTCCTCCACCTGTGCCCCGATATATTCCGAAAGCGAGGTATGTAACCTATGAATCTCACCAATCAAGTGGAACGCTATCTGGCTCCGGTTTGTGCTGAGTTGTCCCCCATCCAAGGGCTGGACGAAATGTTCACCCGCTGCTTCCTGAACACTTTGGAAACAACCTGTCAGGGCCTGGACAGCGGCGATGCCTTCATTATCACCGGCGATATTCAAGCCATGTGGCTGCGGGATTCCACCGAACAGATACTGCATTACCTGCGTTTCGCTCCCAGCTGCCCCGAGCTGAGCAACTGGATCACCGCCGTCATCCATCGCCAGGCACAGCTTGTGCTTCTTGATCCCTATGCCAACGCTTTTAACCTGGGACCAAATGGTCGGCATGGTTTTGAGGATCTGCCCACCCCAAGTCCGTGGGTATGGGAACGGAAGTATGAGCTGGATTCCCTCTGTCATGTCATTCTGCTGGCCTGGCGTTTTTATGAGGTTACCGGCCGCAAGGATTTCATGACCGATGATTTCTTCCGCGCCATGGAGCAAATCGTGGAAGTCATCACCGTGGAGCAGCGTCATGACTCCATGAGCCCCTACAGCTTTCAGCGTTTCAACTGTCCCCCCAGCGATACATTAACCCGTCAGGGGAAGGGCTCTCCGGTGAGCTATACCGGCATGTCCTGGTCCGGTTTCCGCCCCAGTGATGATGCCTGCCACTATGGTTATCTGATTCCCGCCAATCTGTTTGCCGCTGCCATGCTGGAGCATCTTGAAGTCATGTCCCGCGCGTGCAGCCGGGATTCCCTAGCGGAGCGTGCGCGTGGGCTGGCCGCCGAAATCCGCAAGGGCGTGCAGCAGTTTGGCATTGCCCACACCGAAGGCTTTGGGGACATTTATGCCTATGAGGTGGACGGCATGGGCGCACAGCTGCTCATGGACGATGCCAATACGCCCAGTTTGCTCTCCCTCCCCTATCTTGGCATTTGCCCTGCCAACAATCCTCTTTACCTGCGCACCCGCTCCTTCGTTCTAAGCAAGCACAACCCCTATTATTACGAGGGTTCCTCCGCCTGCGGCATAGGCAGTCCGCACACGCCCGAGGGGTATATCTGGCCCATCTCCTTGTGCATTCAGGGAATGACATCCTTGCAGCCCGCAGAGCGTGCCAAGATCCTGCGCATGCTGCTCACCACCCATGCAGGCACCGCCCGCATGCACGAAAGCTTTGACCCGAATCAGCCCTCCGCATTCACCCGCGAATGGTTCGCATGGGCAAATTCCATGTTTGGTGAGCTTGTTTTCCGCATGCACGAGCAGAAGGAATTAAGCCCTGCCATCCGCTATTTGATTGATAATGATATAAAAAGCATAAATTGTATGATTTGATTGACATAAAAAGTCGTTTCGTGTATGATTTATATAGATTCAAAGGAAATGTAATGTGCATGCATAAACCATGTAGATGTATCGATCCTTCGGGATAGGTGGCCTGACAGAAAGGGTGAGGGAAATGGCCTCCGACAGAAAGAAGCGTTATACCTTTTTTACCGACATTCGCAGAAATCCGCTATCCTATGGCATGCTGATTCCTGCAGCACTCTATACGATATTGTTTGGTTACCTGACCATTCCCTTTATGTTTATCGCCTTTGAGAAGTTCAATTACCGCCAGGGTCTTTTTGGCAGCGAATGGGCAGGCTTATCCAACTTCGAGTTTTTCTTCAAGTCCAATTCCGCTCCCCGGGTCATTGGCAATACGGTTTTTCTAAACCTGATGTTCATTATTTTTACGCTGATTGTTTCCGTTACCGTGGCCATCCTGCTCAATGAGCTGCGCCAGGAAAAGCTCAAGAAATTCATGCAGTCCACGTACCTTTTCCCCTATTTTCTTTCCTGGATCGTCATCAATTACGTGGTCTATACGCTGACTTCCAATAAGTATGGCATCATCAATCAGCTGCGCGCCCTGGTGGGGCTGGATGCCATCAACTTCTATACGGATGGCTCCTATTGGCCCACGATCCTGGTCATTGCCAAAGTGTGGAAAGACATGGGCATGAATATTGTGATCTACCTGGCCGTGATTACCGGCTTTGATCCACAGATCTATGAGGCTGCCATGATCGACGGTGCCGGCCGTTTCCGCGCCTGCATCAGCATTACCTTGCGCCTGATGATGCCAACCGTATGCATGCTGACCATCATGGCGGTGGGAAAGATCTTTTATGGAGACTTTGGCATGATCTATGCCTTGGTTGGTGATAACGGACTGCTGCAAAAAACCACAGACGTCATTGATACTTATGTGTTTCGCACCTTGCGTACCACCGGAAATCCCTCCCAGGCAATGGCCGTGGGTTTGTTCCAATCCGTATTGGGCTTTCTCACCGTGTGTGGCGCCAATTGGGTAGCCCGGCGGTATTTCAATGAAGGCGCACTGTTTTAAGGAGGTGACGCAGCTGTGACAGCCAAAACCCGGAAGTGGCAGGCGCTCATCGCCTTCCTGCTCCTACTGCTCAGTCTGAGCTGTATCATTCCCCTATGGCTGGTTGCCTCCATCTCCTTTACGGACGAAGCGGCCATTGTGAAAAATGGTTACAGCCTGATTCCATCGCAATTTTCCACGGATGCCTATGCCACCATCTTTTCCGGCGGCAAGCAAGTGTGGCGCAGCTATGGCATTTCCGTCTTTATTACCATAGCCGGCACCATTGCACATGTTGCGGTTACTGGTATGGCTGGTTATTCCCTGGCAAACCCCTCCGTGCGCTATCGCAACGGTCTTGCCATGTTCTTCTTCATTACCATGGTGTTTAATGGCGGTATGGTTCCCTGGTACATGATATGCAAAACCTTTGGCTTCATGGAAAACATTTGGGCGCTGCTCATTCCCAACCTGGTTTTCAGTCCATTTAACCTTTTCCTGGTGCGGAATTATATGCGCGACATACCCCATGCGCTGATCGAGTCGGCACGACTGGATGGAGCCAACGATGCCTACATTGCCCTACGGATCTATTTCCCTTTAAGCAAGCCCATTTTGGCAACGGTGGCATTGTTTGCGGCCATCGGCTATTGGAATGACTGGTGGAACTCCATCATGCTGGTTTCGGATGTTAATCTATACCCCGTGCAGTACCTGCTGATGAAACTGAAAAGCGATATCAATATGATGAAAAATCTGCAAAGCTCCGGCTTTGCGGGTGCGGCGGCCATGAAGCCCGCCGAATCCTTGCAAATGGCTACCGTGGTGATTACGGTGGCACCGATTCTGCTGTTTTACCCTTTCCTACAGAAATATATTGTCAAGGGGCTGGTCATCGGTTCCGTAAAGGGCTAAGGGCACAAGGAGCGCCGCTCCTAGTATAAACTACCATATTTAAAAGGAGGTCACCCCATGAAAAAACTGTTGCAGCTACTTTCCCTGGCGCTATGCCTCATGCTGGTGCTTGCAAGCGTCCCTGCCATGGCTGCGGAGTCTGAGCCCGTTACCATTACTTACGTGCGCCCCGGCAACCGCCCGGACAACTATGACGCTCTGATCGCCAACGTGAACGATAAACTGGCCGAGGACGGCATGAACCTGAAGCTGGAAATCAATTACATCGCCAGCGACGTGTTCCAGGACAAATTGTCCATGATGATCTCCACCGGTGATGCCTTTGACCTGCTGTGCCTGATGGAAGATCAGAAGTCTTTCACCTCCTATGTGGCGATGGGCGCCCTGCTTCCCATTGATGATTACATGGAGGGGATGGATGCCCTGAACACGAAAATTCCCGCTTCCATTTGGGGCAGCGCCACCGTGGACGGAAAGATCTATACCATTCCGGCCTTCTGGACTGACCTGGCTGATCAGGCCAGCTGCATTACCCTGGACCTGGCCAACCTGAAGAAGTATGGTCTGGAAGTTCCCACCACCCGCGAGGATCTGCTGGCCATGTGCGAAGCCTACACTGCCAACTGGGAAGGCACCGATACCCCTTACGTCATTCCCATGTATAGCGAGCCCTTCACCTGGCTGTTCCGTACCCTGGACACTTATCCCTTCACGGTGCTCAGCGATCTGATCTTTGTGGATCAGGAAGGCAACGTAAAGAACTGGATCGAAACCGAAGAATTCAAGATCTGCGCTGATTTCTTCGCCACCCTCTACGATGGCGGCTACATCTCCCCCGACATCCTCTCCACCTCCTGGTCCTCCTGGAATCAGCTGTGCTCCGGTAACTTCATCTGGTGCGATGGTTGCCAGATGTGGGGCACGGAAGAGTACTTCCAGAGCCTGATCCCCGGCTGCGAGCTGGACAGCATTTACCTCAATCCTGACGCCACCAGCTTCCGTCCCTCAGCGTTCCGTAACTCCACTGGCGTATCCGCCACGTCCGAGCATCCCGCGGAAGCTGTTCAGTTCATGAACTGGCTGTACAGCGAACAGGACAACTATGACGCCGTGGTATACGGTATTGAAGGCGTGGACTGGAAGGATGAGGGCGACCGCCACTACACGAAGCTGAACGCCACCGGCGAAGCCTTCAACGATGACTGGATGATCGGCAACCTGTCCCTGCTGCGCACGGAAGTAGGCACCTATCCCACCTTTATCGATATCATGTATACCGAAAAGACTGACGCGGTGGACAGCATCGTGATGAACTTCACCTTCGATCCTACCCCCGTTTCCACCGAATATGCCAACTGCCTGGCGCTGGTAACCAGTGACATCTATCCCATCAAGCTGGGCATTGTCAAGTATGACGATGGCGCGCAGTCCGCGATCGATCAGCTCAAGGCCGCTGGGATTGACAAGGTCATCGAGGAATATCAGAATCAGCTCAACGCTTACCTGGGCAAGTGACACTTGACCGGCTTTGGGGAGGACGCAGCCGCGTCCTCCCCTTTCTACATCATAAGGGAGGATGCTCATGGAACTGAAATTGGACGGCGTATGGCGACTGAAACGCTGGGACCCTGACGCACCCATGGATGAAGTTTTTTCCCCCGCCTTTTTGCCGGAGGGCTGGCTGGAAGTTCCAGTTCCCGGGGATGTTCGCACCGCCCTGTCGGCCCGCGGACTGATCGACGGTTATTACCTTGGAAAAGCATTGGACCAGGAGCGCTGGATTGACCGCAGCGACTGGCTGTATTACCTGCGCTTCACACCGCCGTCGGACAAAAAGGGCTTGCCTTTCCTGTGCTTTCTGGGCGTTGACACCTTGGCAGAGGTTTGGCTGAACGGGCAGCAGTTGGGTGCCTGCGATAACATGTTTACCCCCTGGTGTTTTCCCGTATCCGATGTGCTGAAACCGGGAGACAACATCCTGGTTGTTCGCATTCGCTCCACGGTCCATGCTCTGGCCGGCCGCGACCGCACGGGACTTTATCCTGAGGATGATACCGACCGGCTTATGCTCCGCAAATCACAGATGAACTTTGGCTGGGACTTTTGCGGACATTGCCTGACGCACGGGCTTTGGAAAAGCGTCTTGCTTCGCTGGGTGGAGGATGCGCAGCTGGACGCACCCTATCTGCGCACGGAATCCCTGGAGGATGGCGCAGCCGTGCTGGCCTTGGACGTGGGGCTCAAGTGCTGCACTCCCCCCCTGAACACCCAGGGGCTAACCGTGCGCCTGCGCATCTGGCAAGATGCGACCCTTTGCCTGGAAGAGACGTGGCCCATGGAAAGCCGCCTGACGGCACGCCTTCGCCTTTCCCAGCCACGCTTGTGGTGGCCTCGCCCCTATGGGGAACCTTTCCTGTACCATGCGGAAATTGCGCTGCTGCGCGACCAGCAAATCATCGATCAGCATCAATTCCGCCTGGGTGTGCGCGTCATTGAGCTGCTACAGTCGCCCTTGCCACAGGGGGGACGCCGGTTCACCTTCCGTGTAAACGGCAGGAAATTGTTCATCCGCGGCGCCAACTGGGTGCCCCTCCATGCCGTCTATGCGCAGATCGACCCGGCGGAGGAGCAATTTTTCCTGCGCAAGGCGGTGGAAGCCAATCTGTCCATGCTCCGCATCTGGGGTGGTGGCATTTATGAAAGCGAATCCTTCTTTGACTTTTGCGATGCCAACGGATTGCTGATTATGCAGGACTTTATGCTCGCCTGCGGCGTTTTGCCCCAGGATGAGGCCTTCCTTGCGCAGGTTCACCGTGAGGTGTGCTGGGCCGTGCGGCATTACCGGCAAAGGGCCTGCCTGGCCATTTGGTCCGCTGATAACGAGCTGGATGAAGCCTATCGGTGGTACGACATGCTGGATCAGTTCCCCACCAATAAAGTGAATCGCGTAGCCGTGCGCACCGCCGTGGAGCAGGAAGATCCCTACCGTCCCTTCCTGGTCAGCTCTCCTTGCAGTCCTTTCCCGCAGGAAGCCGGAGGAGACGACCCCAACTCCCCCCTGCAGGGAGACATGCACGTCTATCTCACCCGCTTCTCTGCCGACAGTCCGTATTATTACAAAAAGCTGTTGGAGTTTGTCCCACGCTTCATGAGCGAGTACGGTTTTAGCAGCCTGCCTTGCCGGGACAGCTATGAAAAGTTCAATTTCTTCCATAAGCGCCTGGACATGACTGCAAATCCTTGGCTGGGCGAGCTGCCCGCGTTTCAGCAAATGTGCGATCAGGACAGCATCGATGACATGATCTATTTCACCCAATATACCCATGCCCGGGGTTTGCAATATTGGATTGAATATATGCGTACCCATAAGGGGGTGTGCGGCGGAAGCCTGTACTGGAAGTTCAATGACCCGGTGGCGCCTAACCGGGAGAATATGCTGTTTCCTTCCCTTATGTCCGTAATTGACTTCTACGGCATGCCCAAGCTGGCTTTCGACTACGCACGCCGGGCCTACGAGGACGTGATTCTGGCCTTCCGCGAAGAAGAAGGAAAGCTGCTGGTATTTGGCTGCAACGAAATGCTGCAAGCCTATACCGGGGAGCTCTGCCTGTACTGGATGGATCATTCCGGGGAAAAGCGCCTGCTTGCCCGTTGCCATGGCACCATAGAGGCCGATTGCGCCACACAGCTGGCTTCCTGGACCCCGGAGGCTGAGGCAAAACCGGGCGCGGGGTATTATAAGGCGGTGTTTACCGGAGATATTGCCCTATGGACCCGCTTCTTCCCCGGGGATATTGCCGATTATGTGGGCGTCCGGCCTTCCCAGGCTCACCTGAGTGGGAGAATTGTCTCCCGCTGTGGAAATGAACTGGATGTGGAAATTACCACCGATCATTTTGCACAAGATGTATGCCTTTGTGCTCTTGACAAAAGCGCGCAATATAGCGACAATGCTTTTGACATGGATGCGGGAGAAGTTCGGCGGGTGCGTGTTGCCTTGCCAGCCGGTATGCCTTTACGCCTGAGTGCCTGCAATGCCGATCCCATCCTGCTTGAATCCTTATCCGTTACATATAAGGAGTGAAATGTTATGGACTGGAATCAAACCTGTGACCGTCTGCGAAACCGTATGTTTGCCCTGGCCCGCTGCCCCTGGGAGGGGAAAGTCGAGTGTGTGCAGGGGCCCGTGCTCACTGCCGCGCTGGAAGGCGACGTCCTGACCATTCAGGCACCGGATCTAAGCGGCGCAGCCAGAGGCATGTTTTTATCCGCGTGTGCCCTGCGGGATCATCAGCCCATCCCGGCCCTGGGGCAGAAGCGTCATATCGCCTCCTGCGGTATGATGGTGGATATGTCCCGCGGCGGCGTGATGACGGTGAAGGGAGTCAAGGAACTGATTGACGCCCACGCAGCCCTGGGCCTAAACCTGATGATGCTCTATACAGAGGATACTTATCCCGTGCCAGAATATCCTTATCTGGGCTATCTTCGTGGCCGTTACACGGCCGAAGAATTGCAGGAACTGGACACCTATGCCTGGGAAAGCGGCGTGGAACTGGTGCCTTGCATCCAAACCCTGGCGCACCTGGAGCAATTCCTCCAGTGGAATGAAAACATCGACATGCGGGATAATGATACCTGCTTGCTGGTGGATGAACCCAAAGTATATGATTTTATTGCCGCGGAGCTCCGGGCCGTAAAGCGTATTTTCCGCTCGAACCGTATTCACATCGGCATGGATGAGGCCCACGGTATCGGACTGGGACGGTATTATGAAAAGCACGGCCCGTCGGATCGTTTCTCCTTGCTCACCCGGCACCTGAACCGCGTGGTCAACCTTTGCCAGGAGCTGGATTTGCATCCCATCATGTGGAGCGACATGTTCTACCGCCTGGGCTCCAAAATCAACGATTACTACGATACCACCGCTGTGGTCCCGCAGCAAGTAATTGATCAGATTCCGCAGGTAGCGCTGTGCTACTGGGATTACTATCACCAGGATGAATCTTTCTACACCGACATGTTCCACGGACACGCCGCCATGGGCAAAGAGGTCGTTTTTGCCGGTGGCATCTGGACCTGGTCGGGATTGCTTCCCCAGGTGAAGCGCACGGAAGCCACGGCCTACCCTGCCCTGCGTGCCTGCCTGAAGTGCGGTATTCAAACGGTGTTGGCCACCTGCTGGGGGGATGACGGTGCCGAGACCGATTACCGTCTGGCCCTCCACCAGCTGCCCATTTATTCCGAGCATTGCTGGCAGGGCGATGTCTGCACCAAGGCGGAGATTGACCGCCTTGGGGAGGAAGTGACCGGCCTGTCCACCGCCGCCTATGAAGCCATGGGAGATTTCTATCCCGATGCGGAGGACCGCCGTCCTGGCAAGGGCCTTTTCTATGCCGATCCCCTTTATCCCCTGCTGCACGGGCTGTGGGATCTCACAGGCTATGGCGACAGGCTGCAAAAGGCCATAGACACCCTGGCCCCCCTGAAGGATGATCCCCGCTGCGACTATGCCTGGACGCTTCTTTCCATTGCGAAGAAAAAGCTGGACTGGATTTCCCTGCTCCGTCCCGCCTATGTGCGCAAGGATCGCGCCACCGTGCAGCGCCTGGTGGACCAGGAGCTGCCTGCACTGAAGGCCCTGTATCAGCGTTTCTTTACGCTCTGGCGCGATCAATGGGAAAGCTGCCGTAAGCGCAATGGTTGGGAAACCCCCTGCGCACGCGTGGGCGCATTGCTGCTTCGCCTGGACGACGTGGAGCACACGCTCCGCAGATGGCTGCAAGACGATAGCGCCATGGTAGAGGAACTGGAGGAGACGCCCCTTTGCGCCCGCCGTATGTATGGCCGCGAAGATTACCATACCTTCACCTTCCCCCAATTCCGTTGAACCGTTGCACAGTCTGCCGCGCCACCGAGAAAAACCGGTGGCGCGCTTTTTGTCGTTTTTCCACTTTCTGCTCTTGACATTGTTTCTCTTTTGTTCTATTCTTGTATACAAAGTGCATACACCGTACATTTCGGCTGTACCACTTTTCCCACTATCCCAATGCTTTGAAGGAGTTGCATCGTCATGTCCACACTTCGTTTTCAGCCCATGATGGAGAGCCGGCCCATCCGTGAAATAGCCTACGAGGTTCTCAAGCATGCCATCGTAACCGGGGAAATTCCCGCCGGTGAGCGCATTGTGGAAACCGACTACGCCGAGCGCCTCCATATCAGCCGCACTCCCTTACGCGAAGCCTTACGCAAGCTGGAGCGGGACGGCCTGGTAGAGTATGTGCTGCGCCGTGGGGTGGTTGTGCGCGCCTTTACCATCGAAGATGTGGACGAAATCTATACCATTCGCAATGCGCTGGAGATGCTGACGCTCCCTGCCATCGTTGAGCGTGCGACGCTGGAAGACATTGCCTCCCTTCGCGCCAAACTCCACGAAATGGATAAGGTCATGGCGATGGATGATATTGAAAAGCTCTCTCCCATGGCCCGGGCTTTCCACAGTGCAATTACCCACATTTCCGGGAAAAACAGGATTTTGCGGGTCATCGAAAGCCAGGATGAGTTTATCAACCGTTTCTCCGCCATGGCTATCCGGCAAGAAGACCGCCGCGTCCAGGCCCATGAGGAGCATCACAAGCTGGTGGACTACATTGAGCAGCGTGATTTGGAGCATTTGGAAAAGCTGACCCGTAAGCACATTGAACGCAGCAAGGAAAATTGCCTCGCCGCGCTGGAGCTTCAGCGTCACCGGGAATAACGGTTCTGTTCTATCTTTATTGTTTGATATAAGGAAGTGTCATGGAACCTTGAAGTGCAATTATCACACCCATACCATGCGCTGTCACCATGCCGTGGGCGAAGATGAAGCATATGTGCTTGCGGCCTTGGAGGCGGGCTTTGATGAGCTCGGTTTTGCGGATCACGCACCCTGGCCCTATGCCAGCCACTTTGTTAGCAACATTCGCATGTCCATGGAGGATTTTCCGGGCTATCTGCAATCCATCCGCCGTTTGCGGGAGAAATACCGTGGGCAAATCGAAATCCATATCGGCCTGGAAAGCGAATATTTCCCCACCTATGCGGATCATCTGCGGCGTTTAGCGGAGTCCGGGGACGTGGATTACCTGATTCTTGGCGCCCATTATACGGATAGCGACGAGTTCACCCCCTACGTGGGACCCCTGTGCCAGCAGGATGACGGTGTCAAGCGCTACGCAGAAAACTGTATTCAGGCCATGGAAACGGGCCTGTTCCGTTACATTGCGCATCCTGACTTATTTATGCGCCACCGTCATGAGGCGGAGTTCAATGCCGTTTGCCAGGACGCAACCCGGGATATTTGTACCTGCGCCAAGGCGCAGGGAATGCCCATCGAGTTTAACCTGCTGGGATTGCGTTCCCAGCTGTCCGGTGAAGGGCGTGGCTATCCTTCACCAGCCTTCTGGCACTATGCCAAGCCGTACGCAGGCGACGTCATTGTAGGCGTAGATGCGCACGACCCGGCACATTTAACCGATACCGGCCTTTGGAACGCAGGAATGGACCGCCTGCACGCAATGGGATACACACCGGTGGATCACCTAAGGTGGAAATAAAGGAGGAAGTTAGTTATGGCATGGGATTGGGATCTTTCCTATTTATATCAAAGTTTTGACGACCCGGCGTTTACTGCGGATTTAGCCCGACTGCCGGAGCTGAAGGCCGCCATGGAACAGGCCGTACATGCGGAGCTTGCTCCCCGTGAAAAGCTGGAAGGGCTGGTTGGGGCCGACGACGCCCTGAGCGCCGTGCTGGATCGTTTGTCCAGTTTCTGCCAGCTCACCATGTCTGTGGACGCCACCAATGAAACGGCTGCCCAATATCTGGACAAAATTCTGCTGGCATATAATGACTTTTCCCTGCTGGAAAGTGCTTTTATCCGATATGTTGGCGCGCTGAACGGCCTGGATGAGATCATTGCCTCCTCAGCCAAGCTGGGGGAGGTTGCCTTTGCCCTGCGTTGGATGGCCCATATGTCCAGGCATATGATGCCGGAAGCCATTGAACCCTGGATGTTGAAAATGCAGCTGAGCGGCGGCAATGCTTTCTCCCAGCTGCGGGACAAGCTGGACGGCACCCACCTTGTCAGCTACCGTGGACAGGAGCTCCCCTTGGCTGCTGTTCGTGGCATGGCCTATGATGCCGATCCTGCCGTGCGCAAGGACGCCTATGATGCTGAACTGGCATCCTACAAAAAGATTGAGCTGCCCATGTCCTTCTGCCTGAATTCCATCAAGATGGAGGCCCGTACCTTGGCAGAGGCACAGGGCTATGACAGCGTCCTGGATATGACGCTCCAGGAAAGCCGCATGGATCAGCAAACCCTGGACGCCATGTGGACAGCCATCCGGGAATATCTCCCCCATTTCCGCCGTTATCTGCGTGCCAAGGGAGCCTATTTGGGGCACACGAACGGCTTGCCCTTCTATGATTTGTTTGCCCCCGTGGGGAAGGGCGGCAAGACCTACACCGTGGAGGAAGCGCGGACCAAGCTGGTTACGGAAATGCGGAAATTCACCCCTGCCATGGGTGAGTTTATCGACCAGGCCTTTGCAAACCATTGGATCGATATGTTCCCCAAGGCCGGGAAAACAGGTGGCGCCTTCTGTGCCAGTTACCATCCGGCTAACCGTTCCAGCATTCTGACCAACTTCCAGGGTAGCTTTTCGGATGTTAGCACCCTGGCCCATGAGCTGGGTCACGCCTGGCATTCGCGGCAGATGGCTGGTCTGCCCCTGATGATGACCCGTGAACCCATGCCCCTGGCTGAAACTGCCTCAATTTTCAACGAGACGCTTCTTAGCCACTTGGTGCTGGCGCAGGCTGAGGATCAGGAGCGTTTTGCCCTGCTGGAGAGCAGCCTTATGGAAGCCACTCAGACCGTGGTGGATATTTACAGCCGCTTCCTGTTTGAAAGCGAAGTGGTGGACACCCGGGCTGACCACAGCATGTCCGTGGATGAGCTGAAAGACGCCATGCTCCGTGCTCAGGACGCTTCCTATGGGGACGGCCTGGACAGGAATTTCCGTCATCCCTACATGTGGGCCTGCAAGAGCCACTACTATTCCTCCGGGCTGAATTTCTACAACTTCCCCTATGCCTTCGGTCTGCTTTTCGGCAAGGGAGTTTTTGCCCAGTATTTGGAAAAGGGCGATGCTTTTGTGCCCGCGTATAACCGTCTGTTGCGCCTGTGCGGCAGCGATACGGTTGCCAACGTGGCTGCCAGTGTGGGCATCGATGTTCATAGCGTTGATTTCTGGCGTAGCTCCCTGGAAGTGATCAAGCAGGATATCGATACCTTCTGCGCGCTTTGCCAGCATCAGTAAGCATACACCGGCATCCTCCCCGTGCAAGAGGCAACGCACGGGGAGGATGCTGCCACCTGCCAAGAAAATATTTGGGATACCGCACATATGTCTTGACAAAATCCGGAAGATTCTTTATAATATCTTCTGTTGCTTCACCATTTGCGACCGTGGCGGAATTGGCATACGCGCACGTTTGAGGGGCGTGTCCAGCAATGGGTACGGGTTCAAGTCCCGTCGGTCGCACACTTTTCAAAGCCGCGAGAAATCGCGGTTTTTTCATTTTCACCTGGAATATCAAGCCTGGCACGATGTTCTTACTTCCATAGACGCACCGTTTGGAACGCCTTGTTCCATTGTTTTCCATAAATACGACATGAAAAACACGCCCGGAGCTGTTGGCTCCGGGCATATTTTTCGGTACTTATTTACTTGGCAAATTTTCTGTGCCTTTCTCCGCCTCCGCCTCCAACCGATCAATCAGCGCAGGCCATTCTGACGGTAGCTTTGTCAAATAGGTGGGTTCCTCATCGGGCATGCTGGCAAATTTCACATAGCGGGGGCTATAATCCAGCAGTACGGAAATCATGCCCACTCCATTGGCTCCCTTGATATCCCGCAGGCGATTATTGCCAAACATCACCATGCGCGGGAAATCCGCTTCCGTGAGCCCCAGGGCCTGGCGCGCGCCCTGGAACATCTTCGGACTAGGTTTCAGTTCCCCCACCGCTTCGGAAATAATGTGAGCCTCAAACAGATCCCACACCCCCAGCTTGCCCAAGATATTCTGAAAGGACGCCACCCTTCCGTCCGCAACCAGTGCCATGCGATAGCCTTGCTCATGAAAATATCGCAATGCTTCCAGCGCGCCGGGAATCGGCTCGGCACTAAGTACATCCTCATTCTCCGCAAAAACCTGCGTACCCTCATCCACCAGCGTATCGCCACAATCAAAGCATAGAATCAGCTTTTTCATTGATTTCACTCCTGTATACCCTTATTCTTGAGGAAGCACGCGGAAAGTCCGCACCTGAAATGGCGCAAACCGAAGCTGGAAACTATCTCCATGCCCCATGGTTTCCGTTCCACTCTCATCCATACCGCACTCCACCAGGGTCGCCGGGAAAGGCAACTCCAGGCACGCATCCTCCTGAACATGCTGGCTTTCATAAAGCCGCAGGATGATTCCCCGTCCATCCTCGGGGACTTTCACGCTCTCCAGGATCACGCCAGTGCCCTGGGTACGGAAGCCTGTAACCCTCTGGGGACAATGTCCGTGCTCCACCACCAGCGGTACGTTCAACGCATAGCCCTGCCGGACGGTATCGCTTTGCGCCAGAGATGTGTTGAACACATACAGCGCATAGGTTAAGGTGTGTTCCCCCCGGTTATTGGTATCATCAGGAACCAAGGGCGCGCGAAGAAGCGTCAGTGCCAGTTCCCCGCGGTTGGCGCTAACACCATAGGAACCGTCGTTGAGTACCGCAAAGCCGCGGTTATCTTCACACAAGGCGGAGTACCGATGGTTGCATACCTCGTAGCGGTCGGAGGCATAGGGCGTGGAACGGTGTGCCGGCCGCCGTACATAGCCAAACTGTATTTCGTGCACGGCTTCTTCCGCAAGAATGCCGCTCTGGAAATGCACCTTAAGCATGCGGTGCCGCTCCTGCCAATCCACTTTTGTGACAAAATCAATCCGGCGGCTGCCGGCAAACAGTCGAAGCGACTGCTCTGCGTGGCTATCACCGAAGCTGCGTACAATCCGCAGCGCCGCGCATGCGGGGCCGCTTGAGTCCACCGTAACTTCCGTGGTAAAGCACCCCTCCATGCACCGGGTCTCCCAGCCGCGGTCCAGCTCCCAGGCGTCATATACAGGCTGCACGTTTTTGTAAAGCCGCCAGTCGTTCATCCGCTGACCCGGGCGTAGCAGCGGCTGCCCGCTTTCCTTATCCGTGAGACGGATCAAAGCACCGCTGGCATCCACCACGATTTCCAGATACTGATTTTCCAGCAGGTAACCTTCCGCAGTCTCCGTAAGCCGGGCATCCTGTGGCTGAGGGATCTCCGTAAGCGGGGCCGCCCCATCCGCGGGAGCGCACACATATCGCGGTTGCCCCTGTTCGTCCATGATCCATTCCCGCCGCTCCCAGGGCAAAGAATTATAGATCACGTAATCCTGGTCATGGTCCTCCATGTGATAATAGGCATGACGCAAGTCCCTGGTAATTTCCCGAGCGCCGTCCACGACCTGCTGCAGCATCTGCTCCGCCTCTTCATGGGTGCGGCGGATGCCTACGCCCCCAGCCACATCGTGGAATTGGCAAATGAGCAGCTTCCTCCACAGCTCCCTTAGACGCTGCTGCAGCACGTCCTTTTTGCCGGGCTGGCGCGCCACCAGTGCCTCCGCATCGTGCAGGGCAAACTCCGCACGGCGCATGAGTGCCTTGGAGCGCCGCTGCGCCGTAAATACGCCACGGTGCCAGGGCAGATACATTTCTCCCACCCAGCGGTTCTTAACGCCCTGGGCGGCGATATGCTCAAAGTACTCCCGCAGTCCACCATAATGGGAACGGCCCACCCCCTCCAGGTCCTCCAGGCGCAGGCTCAGCTCCACCATGTCTCGGGTGGGGCCTCCGCCGCCATCGCCATAGCCAAAGGGATGCAGCAGGGTATCAATGTCCGTGGCCTGCACCCGGTTGTCCTCCCACCGTTCCTTGAAGGATACCGGGTCCACCGGTCCGTTATCCTTCATGAAGGAAAGACCCAGCACTTCCGAACCGTCCATGCCCTCCCAGATGAAATGATGGTACGGAAAGCGCTGGCACTCGGGATCGGCCCGCTGGAGCTTCTGCGTGCCGAAATACTTTACGCCGAATCCCCGCAGGATCTGAGGCAGCGCCGCCGAAAAGCCGAAGCAATCCGGCAGCCAGCCCACCTGGGAATCCACGCCAAACTGTTCCCGGAACCACTTCTTTCCCCATTGCAGCTGCCGTATCAGGCTTTCGCCGGAGGGAAGATTGGTATCGCATTCCACATAGAAGGCGCCTTCGGGTACGATTTGCCCCCGGCCATAGGCATCCTTCACCCGCTGCCACAGCTCACCGTCCATCTCCTGGAGCATGTCCAGGAGCACGGGCTCGCACAGCAGGAAGCGGTAGCCGGGATATTCGTCCAGAAGAGTCATCTGGTTGGAGTAGGTGCGCACCATCTTATGGTACGTCTCCTCCATGGGCCACAGCCATGCCAGGTCGATATGGGATTGGCCAATGAGCCACATGAGCGGTGCGGTGGAGCCGTTATGGCACGCCATGGCATCCCGCAACGCTTCCCGGGCCTTGATGAAGCTCTCCCGGCGCTCCTCCGGTGGAAGCTCAAAGTCCGCAATATCCGTAAAGGCTTGCAAAGCCGCCGCTACCCGCTGGGCACGCAGGCTCTTGTCCGGGAGCACCTGCAGCAGCTTGTCCAGGGTATATACATCCAGCAGAAGCTGATAGGCTTCTTCGTTCCATACAGCCACCACATTTTTCCCCACGGCGCACTGCTTTTCCGGCGTAGGCGGGATGGCCGGGCGTTCCGGCGGGCAGGGGCCAATGTTTTCCAGCCGGGCGCCATGTCCCGCATAGCTCTCCACCAACACATGATAGGTCTCTCCTGCCTTGGCCTGGCGGGAGAGCGTGACATAATGGTGTTCTTTGTCCACCGCGCCCACGGCACGGCCATTCACATAGTAGAGCTGCTCGCCGCCCACCTGGCCCAGCAGCACAACGCGCCTGCCCTCGCAGCTTTCAGGCAGGGTAATATCCGTGCGGAACCACCCGTATTCCCAGCATGCACCCCATGCCTCTCCCTCCGCATAGGGGCGGAACGTCCGGCTCTCCGCCGTTTCCGGCCTCAACCGGTCAAAGGTAGTAAATCCTTCCACCGCCGCTTCCAATACCGGGGTATACAGATGGCGGCGCAGTTCCTCCATCCAGGCCCGTTGCCGTTGCCTGAACTGGCGGCCTAAATCCAGCATACGCATCCTCCCTTGCATCAGGTCGTTTGATAGAGCTTCAGGAGCCGGTCGCACTCCCTGCGGATCCGTTGAGGTATCTCTGCATACAGCTCTGTCCAAGGCATGTAGCGTGGCGATACCCCGAAGTCCTCGGCCGTTTTAGTAAAGTGAAGGGTGGGCTTGAAGGACAGGTTCTCCCGCAGATACCGTATGGAGCAGGCGTCCTCCTGCGCCGTTGGCTGGTACACGCCGTTAAAGCATCCCCCAATGAGCACCGGTCCACCGCAGGCCGTGGTGCAGGCAGCGTACCAATCCGGCAGAAGGCGGAACAGCTGTCCATTGGGCATAAACGCATGTTTTCCCGGTTGGCAAAAGGCATGCACATGCCCCTGGGTGGGCAACAGCGCACCAGGCAGCTCCGGCAACAACAGCTTCAGATATTTTCCATGGAAGCTGCCCTCGGCGTCCATCACCTGTCCATCCCCGCTGACCGTCACCCAGATATGCTCCAGATCATACATGTGCTGAATATCATAGTCCCAATAGTAGGCATATTCTATGACAAAGGCTGCGTCCTGGGGGACGACGATCTCCCGCTTGGGAAAGGATTGGCTCCGCGTGGTTTCTTTGGCGATGGTATAGCCCACCGCCTGCAGCGGAATCGTTTCATTCTGATCAAAGTGGACGATGGGCGCGTAACGCAGCGCCAGTTCCTGCTCGGTCATCTTTTACCCTCCTTCTTCCGTGTAGAACCTTTCATGAAGAAAAAGGGGACGCTGTACCTTCCGCCAGCGTCCCCATGGGTGCAAAAGTTTACAGCCCCGTCTTTTCCGCGATATACTTGCGGGCCTTCACCGCATACTCGAAGGGGTTGGCCTTGGCGGGGTCCTGTTCGGCCTCCACCACCACCCAGCCTTCATAGCCGTTCTCGGCCAATACGTCAAAGATAGGCGCGAAGTCCACGTCGCCGTCTCCGGGCACAGTGAATACGCCATTCTTGACCGCCTGCAGGAAGCTCCAACCCTCCTTGCGGGCCTGATCGCGGATGGGCAGGCGCACATCCTTCAAATGTACATGCTGGATGCGGCCGATGTGCTTTTTCAGCACAGGCAGGGGATCAATACCCGCAAAGGTCAGGTGGCCGCTGTCAAAGAGCAGGCCCACCACTTCGGGATCGGTCTCGGCCATGAAGCGGTCAATCTCCGCCTCGGTCTGCACGCCCGTACCCATGTGATGGTGGCAGGTGAGCTTCATGCCCTTTTCCGCGGCCAGTTTGCCCAGGCGGTTGAAGCCCTCGGTAACCTTTTTCCATTCTTCCTCGGTATACACAGGCTTCTGATCGCCGAAAATGTTCAGGGGCTTGCCCTGGATCGAGTCACCCTGCTCGCTGGCGCCAATGACCCGCGCGCCCAGGGCGTACAAGCGATCACGGTGCTTCAGGAAGGCTTCCTCCGTCACTTCATAGGGCTGGGAGGTAAACAGCGTGGAGAACCAGGCATTGCAGATGCGCAAGCCGCGAACATCCAGCTTGTGCTTCAAAACTTCGGTATCCTGGGGATACTTGTTGCCGATTTCGCTTCCCTTGAAGCCCGCCAGCGCCATTTCGCTGACGCACTGCTCAAAGGTATTTTCCGCGCCCAACTCGGGCAGGTCATCATTGGTCCAGCCAATGGGTGCAATAGCCAGCTTTACTTTGTTGGGATCCAGCCGCATAGGGCTTGCCTCCTTTGATCCATTCGGTTAATAATCCCGGGTGTCCCGGATGTGGCGCGCCAGGTCTTCATAGGCCTTCTGCACGCGCTCCTGCTCGGAAACCTCCGCCACGCCCACACGCCACCAGCTTTCATAGCCATCGGTCATGGACTTGGGCAGTACCTTGATGTCATAGAGCACGGGCAAGGGCTGCGTCACCGCATCCTGCAGGGCGGCGCGAAGCTCTTCCACCGTACGGATGGTATACGTTTTAAGACCATAGCCCCGGGCATTCATGGCGAAGTCCACCGGGAGAATCTCCCCATCCAGTTCGCCCGTAGCCGGGTTGCGCTTGCGGAACACCGTACCAAAGGTATCGTTGCCCTGATTGTTTTGCAGGTTCTCGATGCAGCCCCAGCCGCTGTTGTCAAACAGGCAGAAGTGCACCCTGATGCCCTCCTGAACGCAGGTGAGCATTTCGCTGTGGGCCATCAGGTAAGAGCCATCGCCAAAGAAGGTGTATACCTCCCGATCCGGCTCTGCCAGCTTGACGCCCATGGCGCCATTGACCTCATAGCCCATGTTGCTGAAGCCATATTCCATGTGATAGGTGCCCTTTTCCCCGGCGCGCCACAGCCGCTGCATATCCCCGGGCAAGCTGCCGGAGGACCCCACCGCCACGTCCTTTGCGGACATAAAGCGGTTGATCTCGCCCAGCGCACGGGTCTGGGAAAGTCCCTGGGGCGGTTCCGCCGCATAGAGCTGATCCACAATGCCGTCCCATTCCTTGCGTGCCTGGGCGGGCTCCTCCGTCCATGCGGAGCGATAGTCTCCCAGCGCGCCGGTCAGGGCGGTCAGGCCCTCCCGCGCGTCGCAGATGATGGGCTCGCCATCCATCTTCACCGCGTCAAAGGGGCAGATGTTCAAGGAAAGCACCTTGGCATTCTGCCGGAAGAGCCACTTGGAACAGGTGGTAAAGTCCGTCAGGCGGGTACCCACCGCCAGAATCATATCCGCATCCTGGGCAATGACATTGGCCGCTTTGCCGCCGGTCACACCCACGCCGCCCATGTTCAGCGGATGCTGCCAGCTCACGGTACCCTTGCCTGCCTGGGTTTCCCCAAAGGGGATGTTGGCCTGCTCGCACAGCTTCACAAAGGCCTCGCCCGCTTCGCTGTACCGCACGCCGCCGCCCAGAATGGCAAAGGGATGCTTCGCCTGGCGCAGCAACGCCACCGCACGCTCCAGCTGCCCCTGGGTCATGGGCCGGCGATCCATGTGCCATACCCGCTTTTCAAAGAAGGCTACCGGATAGTCGTATGCCTCGCCCTCCACGTCCTGAGGCATGGCCAGGCATACAGCGCCCGTATCCGCAGGGTCGGTGAGCACGCGCATGGCATGAATGGCGGCGGTCATCAGCTGTTCCGGCCGCTCAATGCGGTCGAAGTAATGGCATACGCCCCGGAAGGCGTCGGTAACCGTTTGGCCGTAGCTCTGGAAGAACTCCGCCTGCTGGAGTACCGGGTCCGGCTGGCGGCAGGCAAAGGTATCGCCGGGCAGCACCAGCAACGGAATACGGTTGGCCGTGGCGCAGCCCGCGGCGGTGACCATGTTCATGGCGCCGGGACCAATGGAGCTGACGCAGGGTATGATCTCCCGGCGGTTTTTCTGCTTGGCAAAGGCTGTGGCAGCCAGGGCCATGTTTTGCTCATTCTTGCCCTGGAGGAAGCGGATGCTGTGCCCGCCCTGGGACAGGGCCTGGCCTACGCCCACCACGCAACCGTGGCCAAACACGCCGAAGATATTGTTGACAAATTTATTGGTAACGCCATCCATTTCCACATACTGCCGGTCCAGAAAGCGAACCAGCGCCTGAGCCATGGTCAAGCGTACCCGTTGGGCCTGATTGCTACCTTCACGCATGCTTGTCGTCCCCCCAATACGGAATACCGGGCTCCTGCACCCACAGATGCTCCTTGAGGAAGGTGGGCGTCCCGTACCGGGCGCCGTCCAGGTGGCGGATGCCCCACAGATACCACAGCGCGTACCCGGGCGGTGTGCACTGGGGATGGGTCAGCCCAGGCTGAATGAACACCGTGTCATTGTTGTGCACCTTGAGCACATCTTCCCCCACCTCCGCATAGGCAAAGCCACCGGCGGGATTGGTCTTGTAGTAATAGATCTCCGGCTGGGGATGATGGTGCGGCGGATAGCTGGACCACTTTCCCGGGAAGCCGATCACTTCGCCCAGCACCAGGTTGGCATAGGGCGCATTGCGGTCATCAAAGATGGTGCGCACAATGCGGGTGCTGGTCTCGTGCATGGTACCGGCGCCGCGGAATTCATCCGGGGTATCCTCCGGCAGATAGAGCTTGGAAGGGAACGCCTTGTCATTATCCGTGCGCAGAATGTCAATCTCGCACTCTTCGGAGAGGCACTCCAGGGTTACCTGCACATCCTTGCATACATGCAGGGCCGTGGGCGGCACGTCAAAGCAGTTTTCCCGCTCCTGCTCGTGCGCCTTGCCCTCCCAGGTGAAGCGTACCTTGCCATACACCAGCAGGTACGCTTTTTCCAGGGGCTGGCTTTCCACCACGCGGTCCCCTTTGCGCATGCGGAGCACGCCAAAGTCCATGAGCATTTCCGCATGCACGCCGTTCATTTCCGCCATGGGGGTATAGCCGAAGGCATGCTCCCCATGGGCCCGTGTAATCAGTTCCATGCTTACGCCTCCAGAATTTCCGCGATCTTCACCGGACGATGCTCGTCCAGGGACTTCTTGGCCGCCTTGGCCAGCACCACGCTCATCAGGCCCGCGTGAATGCCCACCGGCACCTCACCATTGGTCTGAATGGCATGGATGAACTGCTTCATCTCCGCAATGAAGGAGCCCATATAGCGCTCCAGGAAGAAGAACTGGGGCTTGTCGCTGACCACGCCGTCCACGGTGGAAACACGCACGGTGGTGTCGCCGTCGTTCTCGTCCGCGGCCATGCCCAGGCTGCCGAACACTTCCACCCGCTGGTCGTAGCCATAGGCAGCGCGGCGGCTGTTGTCAATCACGCCCAGGGCGCCATTGGCAAAGGTCAGCGTCACAATGGCGGTATCCACGTCCCCGGCCTGCCCGATGCGGGGGTCCACCAGGCTGGTGCCCATGGCGTAGACTTCCGTCACGTCGCACCCCGCCAGGAACATGGCCATGTCAAAGTCATGGATCATCATGTCGATATACAGCCCGCCGGAGGACGCCGCGTATTCGGGGGACGGCGGCTCGGGATCGCGGGAGGTAATCTTGATCAGTTCGATATTGCCCAGCTTCCCGGAAGCAGCCAGCTGCTGTACCCGGCCATGGTTGTGGTCAAAGCGGCGGTTGAAGCCGATCTGCAGCTTGCGGCCAGTCTCCTTGGCCACCTGGGCGGTCGCCTGGATTTTTTCCACGGTGAGGTCCACGGGCTTCTCGCAGAAAACGTCTTTGCCATGCTTCATGGCGTCCATGGCGATGTCCGCATGGGTGGGCGTGGGCGAGCACACCAGCACCGCGTCAATGTCGGGATCTTCCACGATCATCTTATAGTCCGCGCCATACTTGGGAATGCCGTAGGTTTCCGCCAGCTTCTTGGCGGCGGGCTCGTACACATCCGTCACGCAAACGACTTCCGCCTCGGGGATATGGTAGGTAATGGACTGCGCGTGGACGTTGCCAATGCGGCCCGCGCCCACAATACCGATGCGAATCTTGCTCATGGAATGAACTTCCTCCTTGCATGAACTGTTTTCATAGGTGTTATGGAAAACCGTGGCAAAGCGGACCGGCGGTCAGCCGGCCCGCAATCCTTTCTTACAGCGAGCCGTCCCAGGAATCCACGTGCTCTTTCTTCATTTCTTCCTCGTCGAACCAGCGGGTGGTCACGGTCTTGGTCTCCGTGTAAAAGCGGAAGGCATCCTTGCCGTGGCAGTGCAGGTCGCCAAAGAAGCTCTGCTTGTGTCCGGTGAAGGAGAACACGCCGAAGGGCACGGGAATGCCCACGTTCACGCCCACCATGCCGCCATCGGTGCGGCGGGCGAACTCACGGGCATAGTAGCCGTTCTGGGTAAAGATCACGCTACCGTTGGCGAAGGGGTTGGCGTTCATCAGCTCCAGACCTTCTTCAAAGTCCTTCACGCGCTTGATGCACAGCACCGGGCCAAACACTTCCCGCTGGCCAATGGTCATTTCGGGAGTCACATGGTCAAAAATGGTGTGGCCCACATAGTAGCCGTTTTCATAGCCGGGCACCTTGACATTCCGGCCATCCAGCACCAGCTGCGCGCCTTCTTCCACGCCCTTGTCAATCCAATCGGTAACAAACTTCATGTGGGAAGCGGAGCCCACAGGGCCCAGCTTGGTCTTTTTGTCGTAAGCGGGGCCAATGGGCTGGGCCTTGCACAGGCGCACCAGCTCAGCCACCAGCTGATCGGCAATGCAATCTTCCACCACCACGGCCGGCAGCGCCATGCAGCGCTCCCCGGCGCAGCCGAAGGCAGAATTCATGATGCCCGCCGCCGTGCGGGTAATGGGCGCGTCACGCAGCACCAGCGCATGGTTCTTGGCTTCGCACAGGGCCTGAACGCGCTTGCCGTTGGCCGCAGCCGTCTGGTACACATGCAGGCCCACGGAGGTGCTGCCCACAAAGGAGATGCCCTTGATGTCCGGATGGCTCATGAGCAGCTCCGCCTCGTTACGGGAGCAGGGCACGATGTTCAGCACGCCATCAGGGAAACCGGCTTCCTTGTACAGCTCCGCAAACTTCAGGCAGGTCATGGGCGTGGTGCTGGCGGGCTTGAGCACAAAGGTATTGCCGCAAACGATGCACAGGGGGGCCATCCAGCCCACAGGAATCATGGCCGGGAAGTTCCAGGGCGCAATGCCCGCAAACACACCCAGGGGCTCCCGATAGGTGGTGGTGTCATAGCCGGTGGAGGTGTTCATCAGGCTGTCGCCCATCAGCTGCATGGGCGCATTGGCCGCCAGCTCCGTCATCTCCAGGGCCTTGCCCACGTCGCCCGCCGCCTCGGCCAGGGTTTTGCCGTTCTCCGTGGCGCACAGCAGCGTCAGGGACTCCATGTCCCGAACGATCAGCTCACGCAGGCGGAGCATCAGCTGCGCGCGCTTGCGCACAGGGGTTGCGCTCCACGCCGGATAGGCAGCCTTCGCTGCCTGAATGGCCGATTCCAGCTCTTCCCGGGTGCAGGCAGGCACCTGGGCAATCTGCTCACCGGTGGAAGGGTCAAAAATCTTGTTGTACTTGGTGGAGACAGAGTCGATAAATTGACCATTGATAAAAGGCTTCAAGGTTTGCATGTGCGGTATCGCTCCTTTTCAAATGTCGCTAAATGTATCTCCAAGCAGACCGCTTTTTCAAATGCGGCTGACCATGGTACCGTATTGCTCCTTCTCCTCCCGGATGAACGCCTCCAGCGCATCCTGGCTGGGCATATCCTTGGAGCATGCATGGCTCGCCACCAGCATGGCGGCAGAGGCGCTGCCCATCTCCAACGCTTCCGGAAGGCTGCGGCCGGTCATCAGCCCATGCAGGCATGCGGAAGCGTAGCCGTCTCCGCCGCCAAAGCCCTTCATGGCCGCCACAGGGAAGGGCTTCACCTTCCAGCTTTCCTCCGCGGTGTAGGCCATGGAGCCTTCTTTGCCATGCTTGATGACCAGCAGCTTGGCGCCCTGCCCCAGCCAATAGGCGGCGCTGGCCTTGTCCGTGCCGTCCAGGCCCAATAGCCGCTCCATCAGGTCGAACTCTTCCCGGGAACCCAGGATAATGTCGCTCTTCTGAGCTACCAGGCTGGTATAAATGGAAATCTCGTCCTTATTCTTCCAGGTATAGGCCCGGTAATCTGCGTCAAAGATCACCGTGACATCATGCCGCTGTGCAAAAGTCAACGCCTTCAGCGCCGCTTCCCTGGTGGGGCTGCAGCACAGGCTTGTCCCGCTGATGAGCAGGGACTTGCTGGACGCCACATAAGCCTCGTCCACATCGTCCGGATGCAGCATCAGGTCCGCCACGCCTTCCCGGTACATGAGTATGCTGGACTGCGTAGGCGATAGAATTTCGGTGAAGGTCAGCCCCAACTTTTCTCCGTTGACGCAGCGCTTTACATGGCTGACATCAATGCCTTCATTGCGGAAAAATCCCTCAACAAAGTCGCCAAAGGCATCATCGCTGATCCTGGCCAGAAAGCCCACCTTGCGTCCCAGGCGGGCCATGCCCACGGCGATATTCGCAGGGCTGCCGCCCAGGTATTTGTTGAAATGCTCGCTCTGGGAAAGCGGACGGTTCATGTCCGTGGGATTGAAATCAATGGCAATGCGTCCCACCGGAATAATATCCAGTGGACGTTCCTCCTGGGTAAACAGCATGGGAAACGCTCCTTTCTATGCCCTTCCAAAGATACAGATATGTTCTTTTACCACGTCCGTAACCGATTGCGTCATGGCCCGGGACATGGCAAACCAGTCGTCAGCCGTCACCGTATGTACAGCCCGAGCCGCTGCCTGAAAGATCGCGGTGGCTATGTTGATCTTGCGCACACCGCTTTCAATGCAGCGGCGGAAGTTGGTCTCGCTGGAACCTGTGCCGCCATGCAGCACCAGCGGCGTGTCGCACCCCGCGTGTACGGCATCCAGCACCTCAAAGTGGAAAGTGGGTGTTCCCGCATACACACCATGGGCGTTCCCGATGGCAACCGCCAGGGCATCCACATGGGTTTCATGGGCAAAAATAATCGCATCGGCGGGATTGGTGTATGCTGCGACGGTCTCCTCGCCCGTTTCCGTCCGTCCCAGGCTGCCTATCTCCGCCTCCACCGCCGCTCCATATTTTTCTGCCAGCCGGACTACGTCTTGCGTCCGCGCAATGTTGTCCTCCATGCTCAGCGCAGAGCCGTCATACATCACGGAGGTGAAGCCCAGGTCCAGTGCCAGCTGAATGCAATCCATGGTGGTGCCATGATCCAGATGAAGCGCCACAGGCACCTTCGCTCGGGATGCTGCCTCATACATGGCGCGCCCCAGCAGCGGCAGCGGCGTCGTAGCCAGGCGAATTTGCGCCACCTGAAGAATGACAGGCGTCTGCAATTCCTCCGCCGCTTTCACTACGCCACACATCATCTCAATGGTGGAGACATTAAACGCGCCCACCGCTCGTTTCTGCGCGTCTGCCTGCCGCAACAAATCCCTCATGTTGGCCAGTGCCATTTTCTCCCGCCTACCTTTCTATGATAATGGCCGATAGTACCCCCTTCCGCAGCTTAAGGAGTAAGTACCGTCGCACCCGCCCGCTTCACGGCCTCGGCATATGGTGCGTCCAGTGGCTGATCGGTAACGATATAATGAAAGTCTTGAAAGTCTGCATAGGTCATCAGCCCTGCGTGGCCAAATTTTTGCTTGCAGAGCAACAGGATGCGTTCGCCGCTGCACTCCAGCGCAGTCCGCTTGATTTCATACTCCTGGGGCGAAGAATTGGTCACCCCTGTGAGTGTGGAACCCGTAGCGGCCAGAAATGCCTTGCGGATATTATACTGGCGCAGGGCGCGTACCGTCTCCATGCCTGTGAGTGAATTGGTCTTGCGGCGCAGCTGTCCTGGCAACACGATCATCCGCAGGTTATCATAGGGGATTGCCTGTTGCACCAGCGCAAGGTTGTTGGTGATAATGGTTAACTCCTGCCGGTTGGCCAAGTTATCCACCAAGTGCACCATGGTTGTGCCAGAGTCCACAAAAACAACATCCCCATCTTCCAGCAGCTTGGCGGCTTCCCGGCAAATGGCGCGCTTGGCCGCGTCGGCAATGGTCTGCCGCTCTGTAAAGGGGCGCAGAACACTCCCGTTGTTTTCCACAGCGCACACGCCGCCATAAACCTTTTCCACATCTCCCCTGCGCCGGAGCTCCGCCACATCCCGGCGTACCGTATTCATGGATACATTAAATAAATCACATAATTCGGTCATGGATATCGTTCCCGACTGTCCAATGACCTTCTCCATTTCCAATAAACGATCGTTGCGCATATAAATCCTCTCCATGATATCCTTCCATTACCATTTTACAATAATCATCACCAAAAGTAAAGCGTTATATGGTCATATTTTGGATATAATGGTACATTTCATTGTTGAATTTCCCACTTTCTTTTGATATAATTTGCATTAGAAACCATCCATTACAAACGGAGGGATATTATGCAGACGGATTACTTGGAAATATCTCAGCGGGTGCTGGGCAAACTGCAACATAACCGCGGTACAGGCGATATACACGACCATCTGACCCTGGACACCTGGGAATGGCCCCAGGGTGTTGCCGTTTATGCCATGTACAAGCTGTACAAGGCCACCGGCAACAAGCAAACCCTGGAGGACATGCGCGCCTGGTATGCCCGTCACCTGGCAAAGGGCCTTCCTTCCAAGAATGTAAACACCATGGCCCCCATGCTGGGCATGACGCTGCTGTACAAGGAAACCGGTGACGAGACCTACCGCCCCATCATAGAAGAATGGAGCCAATGGGTCATGACGCAGATGCCGCGCACCCAGGAAGGCGGCCTGCAGCACATCACCTCCGATGATGTGAACGAACAGCAGCTGTGGGATGATACGCTGTACATGACTTGCCTGTTCCTCTATCAGGCAGGCGATGCACTGGGCCGTGAGGACATGAAGCAAGAGGCGGAATACCAGTTCCTGCTGCATATCAAGTACCTGCACAGTCCCAAAACCGGTCTGTGGTATCACGGCTACTGCTTCCAGGGACGTCATCACTTTGGTCAGGCCTACTGGGGCCGCGGAAACAGCTGGTTTACCGCCTGCGCAGTGGACTTTGCCGAGTGGATCCCTGACGGACCCGTGCGCCGTCTGATCCTGAACACCTGGCAGGAACAGTGCAAGGCGCTGTTGTCTGTGCAGGATCCAGAAAGTGGCCTTTGGCACACGCTGCTGGATCAGCCCGACAGCTATCTGGAGACTTCCGCCAGCGCGGCCATTGCCTACGGCTTGCTGAAGGGCTCCCGCCTGGGTCTACTGGATGAAGACTGCCGCGCTGCCGGCGAAAAGGCCTTGCAGGGGGTGATTGCGCAGGTCGCCGAAGACGGCACTGTGCAAGGCGTTTCCTACGGTACGCCCATGGGATGGACGCAGGATTTCTACCGCACGATTCCCATTCAGCCCACAGCCTATGGTCAGGGTCTTACCTTCCTGATGCTTACGGAAAAGTTTGCCAAATAAATACAAAGTTTGCCCGCCCTCCCTGTGGGAGAGCGGGCGTTTTGATTATGTACCCATCTATCCACGGAAAAGGTCCCCGCCGCAGCGCGGCGGGGACCCCATTTGTTTAGCGGAGCATTGTTACGCAGGCTTACTCAGCAGCAGCTTCGCCCTGATTGTTGGCGTTGTACCAATCACGAGCTTCCTGCACCATCTCTTCCAGACCGGATGCGTTCATCTCGGCGATGTAGGCGTCCCAATCAGCGTCTACGTCCTTGGCGCCGGTGATGAAGTCGATCATCCAGGTATCCTTCAGGTTGGTCAGGTTGGTTTGATACTCAGCCATCATGGGCAGCGAGAACTGAATCACGTTGTCAACGCCCATTTCGGTGTAGCCCAGGCTCTCGCCGTAGCGGTTCTGGGGCGTGGACTTCAAGATCGGCAGGGTGGGGCCCCACTGGGTCGGGCCATACTCATCCACAGGCGCGAATTCAGGATATTCCGCATAGAAGGTATCCTGGGACAGACCCGCAATATTATTCTCGGGATCGATCCAGTACCAGTAGTGTCCTTCTTCGCCGTAAATATCCTCATACCAGGCGGTATACTTCTCTACGTCGTTGGAATACTGACGATCCATGTACTCCATGATTGCGCAGATGCGCTCCCACTTTTCAGGATTGGAGGTAGCATCCTCAGAGAAGCAGTAAATCTGAGCCAACAGGTTCCAGTTCTTGACGCCAGCGCCATAGGGGCCTTCCACAGGCTGACCAAAAACCAGCGTCTCATCGGGATTCACAGCCAGGAATTCCTTGGCGGAGTTGCCGGCTTCCACATCAACCAGTTCGCCATCCTCATTGTATTGCTGATAGGCGCCAGGCATCACCCAGTGATAGAAGTTGCCGCGAACGGTCATACCAATGCGGTGGTCGTTCAGGCTGTTGGAGATGGCCCAGTAGCCGCCAGTATTTTCACCGGTAATGAATTCGGGATCAATGATGCCCTCTTCATACCACTCATGAGCAACCTTCAGAGCTTCCTTGTACTGGTTGCTGGTAGCCGCATACTGCAGCTCGCCATCCAGCACCTGGAAGAAGGAATGGTCGGTACGGCCGTCGCAAGCGCCGGGGTTCACACCGTAAGCGCCAAACAGGATACGCAGGCCATCGGAAGAGAGGCCATAGGTGTTATCCTCGCCGTCGCCATCGGGGTCTTCCTTGGTGAAGCGAACCATCAGATCATGGAACTCTTCGAGGGTGGTGGGGATCTCAGCATCCAGTTTCTCCAGCCAGGTGCCATTGTACACCACGGGCAGGTGGAACACGTTGCCAGAAGCAACAGCAGGAATACCATACTGTATGCCATCCACTGCCGCGTAGGTCCAGTACACGCCGTCCTGGAATTCATCGATAGCAGCGCAGATATCAGGGGCGGTAGCCCGCAGGATATCCATGTCAAGCTCTCCCAACACGCCCTGATCCACATAGCCAATGAACTGGCCGGGGTCCTTCAGGCGGATAACATCGGGCACGTTGTTGCCCATGATGTAGGTGTTGAGCACTTCGTTGAAGTTGGCGTCGTCAATGGGCAGCATGTCGATGTCCACATTGAACGTATCCTCAATGTGCTTGATGATTACGGCGTCCTCAGCCGGAGGCGCGGTGTAGTAGGTCGTCCAGGTGATCGTCAGCTTTTCCTTGCTGGACCAGTCGGTACCTTCCGTTTCGGCCACGGCCGGCACGGAAACCACAGTCAGCAGCAAGCACAGAGTAGCTACCAGGGCAATGATTCTACGCATGGGATTTCCTCCTTTTTTTGATATGTTTCAAGAAGAGACTATCAGCCCTTCAAGGAACCAACCATAACGCCTTTCACAAAGTACTTCTGGATGAAGGGATATACGCACAGGATCGGCACCGTGGCCACCATAATCGTAGCAGCCTTGATGGTATCACTGGTGGTCTGCGTGCTCATTTCCTCGCCAGACATGGTCACAACACTATTGGAACCCTGGAGCACAATGCGGCGCAGGGTAATAGCCAGCACCTGCTTATCCGTATCCTGAATATAAATCATTGCGTCAAACCATGCATTCCAATGTCCGACCGCGGTCCACAGGGCAATGGTTGCCAGAATAGGTAAGGACAACGGAACAATGATCTTGTAGAGAATGACGATGTCATTGGCACCGTCGATATAGGCGCTCTCCTCCAGGGAGTCCGGCAGGGACATTAGGTAGTTACGCATGATGGTGATATTGTATGCACTGATGGCACCAGGCAGGATCAGGGACCAGATGCTGTTGATCAAATCCAGGTCACGGATCAGCAGATAGTCAGGCACCATGCCGCCGGAGAAGAACATCGTGAAAATCAGCAGCGCCGTCCACATTTTCCGGTTGGGGAAGTTCTTCTTGCTGAGCGCATAGGCAAAATGGAAGCCCAGAAGCAATGCAACCAATGTGCCCACAACCGTACGAACAATGGTCCAGAAGTAGCCGTAGTAGATATACTTGGAGCTCAGCACGTTAGCATAGCTCTCCCAGGATATGAATTCGGGCCACAGATACACCTTTGAAATTGCAACCCGATCCGCATCCGCCAGGGACAAAGCCAGCTCATACCAGAAGGGGTAGAGCATGCTCAGCGCCAGAACGCCCAGAAAAACCACGTTGAAAATGTCAAAAATGTGTTCGCCAACGCTGCGCTTGATATGCCGTGGCCGCTTGAAAGCCTTTATTACGCCGTTCCGCATATTCTTCTACCTCCTTCCTTACCAAATGCCGTTGTCGCTGATCTTCTTGGAAATCGCATTGGTGGCAAGCACCAGCGCCAAGGAGATCACATTCTTGAACAGACCCACTGCCGTGGACTCCGCCAAAGAGGTGTTGGTCATGTTCTTCAGGCCCAGGTCGTAGGTGTATACACCCAGCACGTTGGACACGCGGTACACAGCGCTGTTCATCATGTTGTAAACCTGGTCAAAGTTATCGTTCAGGATGCTGCCGGACTGCAGGATCAGCATCACCGTTACCGTCGGCAGAATAGACGGCAAGGTGATGTACCACACCCGCTGGAACCGGGAAGCACCGTCGATCAGCGCCGCTTCGTACATTTCCTGATCCACACCCGAAAGGGCAGCCAGATAAATGATGGAACCCCAGCCAACGCTCTTCCAGATATTCGTCACCACCAGCACCCAGCGGAAGGTGCTCACTTCACCCATGAAGTAATACGGCGTTCCGCCTAATGCGGTAACAACGGCTGCAATAGGACCGGAGGAAGGCGACAGCAACTGGATAAACAATCCTGACAGCGTAACCCAGGAAATGAAGTGCGGCAGATACGAGAAGGTCTGGATAACTTTCTTGTATTTTTCGTTGCGCAGTTCATTCAGCAGCAGCGCCAGAATGATGGGCATCGGGAAGCCAACCACCAAGTTCATGAAGCCCAGGATGACCGTATTCTGGAAGGCCTGCCAGAATACTGGCCGGCTGAACACCTTGGCGAAAACGCCCCAGAAGGGATCATACCAGGGTGAACCCGTGATGCCTAAGCGGATCTTGAAATCCTTAAAGGCAATCTGGACACCATACATGGGCTCATACTTGAAAATCAGGAGTACCACCAAACTCGGTATCAGCAGTAGCACCAAATACCGGTACCGCCAATATTGGCGAAGTGTACGGGCGACTCTCCCCTGAGATTTCGGCCTTGCCGGGTTTACAATGGTACTCATGGGCATTCATCACTTTCCTTCCGTCGATGTGTTCTAGGCAGATGCTCACGGCATCTATCAACCCTTTTCACTGCTTCCGCGCAGATCCCGCCGGGCAAAGGGAGTGGTACGAATATGCAACACCCGGTGTACTGGGGTGTAATCCGTCATATAAATCGTAAAATGCTCCGTGCTTTGGGGATATGCGTTGGTGCTACGCGCAAGCACATTGTGCTCACAGAAAGCCGGAGAAAGGGTAATCACATCTCCCGCAGGGGTGGACAACTCCACGGCGCCGTTCATCAGCGTGATGCTCTGGCCCGCCTTGCCGTCCATCAGGAACTGCTCGCCCCGTACTGTGCAGGGCAGCACGCCAACCTCCAGGCGGAAGGGCAAGCGGTCAATGCCATCGGTATCAATGGCAACGTCCACGCCATCGCCTGTGTCGGTAACGCTGACCTTGGTATCCAGGGGCGCGCCCTGCACCCGTTCACGGGTGTTGGGGTTATCCATGGCCCACCAGTCGCTGGTATTAGGCAGGTTGGGCCAGAAGGGCTTATAATACCAACCCGCGGCATGGGACTTCATTTGATAGCCATTGTCAATGGTTTCAATCTTCTCCCCCAGGAAGTGGCGGCGATCACAAATGTTGGAATAGATCACCAGGTACAGGGTCAAGGCGCCGCTCTGGAAATAGAAGAAATTGGGGCGGTCTTCCATCATGGTCCAGGAATACTTGCCATTGCGAACCCGGGCAATGCGGGACGCCGGGAATACGCGGCTGTACTTTTCCACCTTGGCCAGGTCAAAATCCTCCTGCGAGCCATAGCCATCCAGATCCTCGTAGAGGAGCAACCATTCAGCCCCATTGGGCACAATGCCATGGCGGCGGGACGCCTGATACATATACTCCGCGGCCCGGGCCAACTTGGCATCCTTCAGGAAATACCCGGTCAGCAGGAACAAAATATAGTATGTATTCAGGTAAACCTTGCGGCCGTTATCCTGGCGGGTGGAGTTATTGGTAAACACGGAATCGTCGGGATCAATGTAGTTGAACATCATCTCCAGGTTAGCCTTGCTGGCCTCCAGGAAACGACGCTCTCCAGTGGCAATGAACAGGCGGATCATCTGATCGTCATTCACCTGATTGTAGTTGCCAGCGCTGCGCTCGGCGAACTCGCCGTCTTCATTGATGTCCAGCCCCTCGGCCAAGTATTGGTCCGCCTGATCGGAAAACTCCTTGCGTCCGGTGGCCTTGGCCGCGCACTTCAGGCATGCAGAAATCGCCCAACGGTGATTCGGGGTATGGAAGCCGCCTGCGGCAATGCCCTCGGCGCAGGTCTCGATAAAGTGCAGCACCGGCGCCTTGAGCCATTCCGTCTGCTCATCGCAGCGCTTTTCCATCAACCACCAGGCATTGAATACGCTATTGATCATAAAAGCGGTATCCGGCGGGGAGGCAAAATTGCATCCGCTCAGGTCGAAGCAACCGTCCGGGCGCTGATGCCGTTCCATATAAACCAGCACGTTGCGAATCGCCTGTGCCACCGCTGCACCGTGGAAATGCCGGCTCTCCTTGCAAATATACCCTTCGATAAGAACAGACAGCCCAAAGCCGCTTTCCCGAGGCTCAACATGATAACTTTCCGAACGCAAAAAGCCGCCGAAATCCTGATGTTGCTCATCCGTGATCTGGGCAGCAATCAGATGGTCGATCCGCGCATCATGGGAAGCCATCATTTCAGCGAGGTGCATCATAATTGTCATACCATCCTTTCTGATTGCTCCATAAAGTAATGTCAAACGATTTGCTCGAAATCTCGTTTTGACTTAATGCAACTATACCACGACTTACTCACATCGTCAATAGACAAATGTTAAAAATGGTTTTTTTTTTCTCATACAGGACAACAGATTGCCGAATGATGTGCATTTCCCGTCTTTTTCAGGCCAGCGATTATGAAGTTAATCATATTGAATCGCTGTGAATCTACTCGTTTCTTGAATTTCGCCTGGGATGCTACCGCTATCACTTAACCATATTTTGAGTATTTCCTGATTCTGTATTGCACATTTGTTGTCTTTGGATTATAATATCCCTGAATTAAACAAGTTTGGAAAGGAATGTGGTACGCTTATGCTTCCCAGGGACTCAAGCAAACGGGCTTATTTATCGTTTATGCTCTTCAATTTCGCCTTTTTCATGATGGACACCACCAGCAGCTATTTCACAATTTATTTGAATGAAATTGGCTTCAGCAAGTCCATGATCGGCATCATCAGCGGCACAGCCGCAGCAGTTGCTCTATTGGCGCAACCGGCCCTGGGTATCCTGGCAGACAGCTCAAAAAGCAAAAATCGCCTGCTGCAATGTCTGATCCTGGTTACCGCCATACTTTATCCGCTGATTCTGGTGAATAATTCCTTCATTTTTGTGCTGGTGGTATATACCGTCTACTACTGCTTCCGCCGGACGCAACCATCCTTGAATACATCCATGAGCGTGGAGTATGCCGAAACGGCCCACAAGGATTATGGACCTATCCGTACCATGGGTGCCTTGGGCTATTGCCTGGTGATGTTTTTGGTAGGGCAAATCGCGGGCATTCCTGGCAAGGGCACGCAGCTCACGTTCTTTACCTATACCATATTCTGTGCGGTCAACATTCTGTTGATTTTTCTTTTGCCGCCGATTCAAGGGCATAACCGCGTGCAGTATGGGCGCCGCCGTCTCCCGGCAAGCGCCGTGCTCAAGAGCCGCCCCATTCTGCTGCTCATTGTCTATATGATGTTTTATGCCCTGGCGCAGGGGTTGTATTTCTCGTACTTCTCTATCTATTTCACCAACGATCTTGGGGGCTCCAACGAGCTCTATGGCACCATGCTTTCCGTGGGTGCTTTCTGTGAAATTCCCTTTCTTTTCATTGCTGACAGACTCTCCCGTAAGGTGGGGGCCAAGAAGATTCTGCTGATCCTGGGCATACTCAGCGGAACCCGCTGGCTGCTGACCTATCTCATCTCCACCCCCCAGGGGCAGTTTGGCGTGCAGATGCTCAACTGCATCAACATGCTGAACAGCGTAACCGTTTCCATTACCCTGAGCCGCTTGGTTGCCCCGCAGTTCAAGACCACTGTTCAAACTTTGCTGGTCACCTTCGAATCGGTGGTATCCATTATTATTTCTTCGTTCCTGGGCGGTTTCTTTGCCGATCTGGTGGGTATCCGGCCCATGTTCCTGATTGCGGCTATCGTATGCTATGCTGCCGCCATTGTGTTCCCCGGTCTGCTCATTCATCAACGGGATCTGGAGCATCAATCCCTTACCGTGGAAAATACCAGTGGATATTGATATCTGCGTATCGATGCGCCATGCAAAGGGGCCTCTCCGTCACCAATAGGCGGAGAGGCCCCCTTTCGTTTCTATGCATGATGCATTTCAACCCCAACCCCATACTTCCCATTCCGTGAGAGCCGGGAAAGGTGAATCCATCACTTGTTTTACCAGATGATGCATCTTCATCCATCGAACCAGATGGACGCGCTCCAGTGGGATCTCCTGTGGCTGATCCGTTTTCGTCAGGGAAAAGGTATGCTCCGTTCCGTCGGAAAAAGAAACGGTGCCCTGCCGCCAATAGGCATCATGGGGAAAGTCGGCGCGGAGCACCAGGCGCATTTTATCAATTTTGACTTCCCTGCCAAAGTCCAGTGTGATTTCTGCACATTCGCTCAATCCGATTCCCCAGCTCTGATAGGGCCACATACCATGGCTATGGTTCTGCAAGCAACCATCAATCACGTTTCGGGCAAAGAAAACGCTCTCATCGCGCGTTTCCACATTGGCGCTCACAAACGGAAAAGCTCCCCTGAACTCCCGCTGGGCCACCGGATTCAATGCCAGGTTGCGGTAGATTCCACGGCTGCAAAGGACAGGCGCAGCAGTGTACGTATGCAGCTCGCCGCGAAAAGCCTGCGGTGCGTATGGCTGCAGTTCTGCATCCTGGGTGGGAAAAACATAGGTGAAGCGGCCCTGAGGCACATGGATATAGGCCGGCGTAACAAACGCATCCACCGATACATACAGTTCCTGCTGATCCGTCACAATGACCAATTGGTCCCCGGGCTGATAGGCGCGTACGGCCGTCAGCGCTGCCGCCTCCGCGGAACGCACCCTATCCAGCACTTCTCCCTGCCCGTCCAGCAAAGACAGTTCCACCATAGGAATACCCCCTTTACCCGCATCGTTCCGTTCCATTGTCCTGTCCTTGTGCATCATACAATATGCGTCGCATAAGTGCAAGCCGTTCCAGGAAAAAGCAAAATTTGCGTGACCCTGTGGGGAAGATTTTCACCAGGAAATGAAAAATATGGAAAATTTTTCCGATTACCTTGCTTTTGGCGTGGCTAGCCTATACAATAAAAGATAAAGAATCTTTGCTATCCATGAACAAGCATCATCAGAAGAGAGAGGAACATATCACATGGCGATTACCATCAAGGACGTGGCAGCCAGGTGCGGATTAAGCGTTTCCACGGTGAGCAAGGCTTTTAACCATTACTGCGACATCAGTGAGCATACCCGGGAAATGGTGCAGCGTACAGCCCGGGAAATGGGCTATTTTCCAAACGCCATTGCCCGCGCCTTAAAGGCCAATCGCTCCTATAATCTGGGTGTACTGTTTGTGGATGGCAGTGAAACCGGCCTAACCCATGATTTTTTTGCCGCCGTTTTGGAGGGATTCAAGGCCGAAGCGGAGCGTTGCGGCTATGATATGACCTTTATCAATCACCATATTGGGCGTACAGCCATGTCCTATCTGGAGCATTGCCGCTATCGGAACGTGGATGGCATCTGCCTGGCCTGCGTGGATTTTCACGCGCCCGAGGTTCAGGAACTGGCCGCGGCGGACCTGCCTTGCGTGTCCATTGACCATGCTTATCCCGGCCGTCCCTGCGTGCTTTCCGAGAATCTTCAAGGGATGGAGGCGCTGGTGCACCGTGCGTTTTCCCTGGGGCATCGGAAGATTGCCTATGTACATGGACAATCCTGCACGGTCACGGACAGCCGGATTGCCGGATACCGCCGGGCCATGGCCTCCTGCGGGCTGGCGGTACGCCGTGAATGGCGGAAAACCTGTGTGTATTTCCGACCGGACCGCGGCCGGGAAGCCGCCCTTTCCCTGCTGCGTTTGCCAGACCCGCCCACTTGCATCCTGATGCCCGACGATTATGCCTGCCTGGGCGCCCTGGAGGCTGCAAGCGAACTGGGCCTTCGCGTTCCGGAAGATTTGTCCCTGGGCGGATATGACGGCATGCGCCTGGCACAGCATATCCGGCCCCGACTGACCACCATCGCGCAGAACGCGTCGCAAATCGGCATGCTGGCGGCCCGGCGCCTGGTGGATGCAATCGAGTGTGCTCCCCCCAAGGAGCCATGGACAACCACCGTCCCCGGACAGCTTCTTGCTGGAGAAAGCATGGGACCCATCAGCCATGCCTGACTTCCGTCCGTTTTTCCCGTAAAAAGTTTTGTAGCAGTGCGGCGCACTCCTCTGCGCACACGCCGGCAACCCATTGGGTTCTACCGCCCAGCGCCGGATCGTCCGGCAGGTCATATACGCTGCCGCAGCAGCCCAGGCGAGGGTCCGCCGCACCATAAACGCATTGGCCCAGCTGTGCCATCAGCATGGCTCCCGCGCACATGGGGCAGGGCTCCAGGGTCACATACAGGGTGCATTCCCGCAGCCGCCAGTCCCCCAACGCCTGCGCGCCTTCCCGCAAGCACTGGATCTCCGCGTGCCCGGTGGGATCGTGCGTCGCTTCCCGCCGGTTATGGGCCTGGGCCAGCACCTGATCCCCCCGCACCAGTACCGCTCCCACGGGGATTTCCCCTTCCGCCGCAGCCAGTCGTGCCTGTGCCAGCGCCAGCGCCATCATCTTCTCCATGGATGGCCCTCCTTTTTTTATTGATTGTATCATGGAGAAGGGAATCGCGCCAGAGGGAAGGAAAAGAGATGGTAAAACGTTGGATGCAGTGAAAGAGAGAGGAGTGAAACGTCCATGAAACGCTTGCTTCCCATACTGTGCTGCTGCCTTCTCCTGGTGGGCTGCGCCCGAAGCGAGGGCGAAACCGCCCTGGTCTCCATCAACGTGGGCAAAGCGGACTGTCACCTGCTTTACGTCGGTGAGTCCCTTTACATGATTGACACCGGTACTGCGGAAAGCTGGGGAATGGTATCCCGTGCGCTTACCATACTCGGCATAAAGCATCTGGATGGGGTGATCCTAACCCACACGGATAAAGATCATGCTGGAGGCATACAGGCGCTGGCATCCTCAAGCGTGGCAGTGGACGCCTGGTATAGTTCCCGCTATTACACGGACGTCAAGGAAAGCAAGCATCCGGCCGTGCTGGCAGCAGCCATGCGGGGAGAAGAGGTGGTTTGGCTGCAGGCCGGAGACACCTTGCCCGTTGCGGAAGGCACGCTGCGGGTGCTTGGCCCCGTGCGCATGGATGAAGAAAAAGAAAACAACAATTCTGTGGTGCTCCGCCTGGATACGGCAGCCGGCAGTATACTGCTCACCGGAGATATGGAGAAAAAAGCAGAGGAAGCACTGATGGATGTTACGGAGCTTTCGCCCGTTACCGTGCTGAAAGTGGGGCATCACGGTGAAAACGACGCCACCGGCGAAGCCTTCGCCACGGCGGTACGCCCTCAAGTCGCAGTAATCTCCACCAGCACCGCCGAAGAGGAGGATACTCCCGCCCCGCGAGTTCTGGAGCTACTGGAATCCTTGGGTGCGCAAATCGTCCAAACCCAGGACGTTGACGGCGCAGTGCGCATTACCCTTACCGGCAGCCAGCCGGTAGTGGAGCTGGTCACTTTCACGCCGCCGCCCGTCACGGCGCAGGTGGTCCTTTCAGACAAAAGCGTAGCCCAGGATGCCGTTACCCTACGCAACAACGGGGCGGCAACGGTGGACCTGTCCGGCTGGTATCTGTTCAGTGAAAAAGGCAAAGAAATCTTTGTTTTTCCCCAAGGAGCCGCGTTGGACCCGGGAGCGTCCTGCACAGTGACTACCTTAACCAGCGAATCCTCCGGAGACTACCAGTGGCCGGATACCCGTGTTTGGCACGAGGACAAGCCGGATGCCGCCCTGCTCTATGACTGTTACGGTCAGCTTGTCAGCAGGCTGGAATAGTTTCAGCTACGCTTGCCGTCCAGGAAAAAGGTGCCCCTTCGCGTGGCCAGGCCGCACGGTATCGTGTTCTAGTCATTGCCTTAGAAAAACAGACCGGAGCCTGCTTTGTCTCCGGTCTGTTTCTTTATGTGTCTGGCACAAATCGGAACGCCTGCTTTACGTTCACCGCTGGTGGCGAGGTAAGCGTAATACGCCACAGGCTTCCCGGAAAGTTTTGTATCATACGCGCATCTGTCACGGGGATCTCCTCCATTGCGCAGGACAGACTTTCGTCATAGCGCATCTGGACGGTGCCCAATAACAGACCGCCCTTTACCAGCTGCGGGCGCGGGCGGGAGAGAAATACCCACGTAACCTTCCGCGGCTCCGTCAGTGTGATTTCATCCTGCAAAACAAACACTGGTCCGAAAGTAAATTTCCGGTACAGCGTACGTACTCCCGCTTCCGTGGGATACGCCCCGGCAATGTCCATGGCAACCTGGGTTTCCCCCTCCCGCACGTCCCTGGCCGCATACTCTCTTCCAGGTGCCTGCTCCACGCCACCGATCAGCGGCAGATTGTGATTGCGGGAACGTGTATTCCACAGGGTATAGCGCTCTTGAGAAAAAGTTTTGGCCGTATAGACCATGTTCCCCGCGTCCACGATCACCGGCTCATCCCGGTGGAACAGCAGGAATGTGCCTACGTCGTTGTGGTTGTGGTTTTCTCCATTGTGGCCGCCTTTGCAAGCAACATAGAGCGTTCCCCATTGCCTCGCAAACACCTGGAGCCGGGGCAGCGATACCTGTTTTTCCGCCTCCGGATAAGGGCAGGGCGCCGGGGCCCGGAACAGCGCATCCATCATACGGTTCATCTGCGGCGTATCCCGTGGGATGATAGGCGTACCCATGGCTGCACCCAAAGCGCACAGCGCCGGATTCCCCGTATGGCGCCCATAGGCGTAAATTCGCTCTCCGTCCATCATGGGTTTGGCGTCGCAGTCTGCAAAATTCCAGTACCAGGGTCCCGCAATATGGCTGTGCAGTGGAAAAGCACCAATGCGGCGGATCTTCTCCTGATCCCAGAAGGTCACACACCCGCCAGTAACGCGTTCCACCGCTTCCAGGCAGTCCAGCAGAGCCCCTCCCGCCATGTTCCAATATCCGGTGCCTTCATCACAGCCGCCATCTTCGGGCATGCCCTCCAGGTAGCGGTCCAGCATGGTCAGCCCCCGGGAAAAAAGCTGCCGCAGCAGGGTATCATCCCGGATCACCGCCAGGGCGGCCATAAATATGCTGGAAAGTATCCATGGGGTCCAGTTGTTGAGGTCCTTGCGGATCATGCCCATCCAGTGAAAATCGTCCCGATAAAGGAACGGCGTGAATATACGCTCGTCCAATTCCCGCAGCACGCGCCGCCGGATTACCGGCGTAACGTTATCCAGTTCTTTTTCCATCATGCGAACAACAAGTGCCAGGGTACACGCTGTCTGCGCGGCAAACAGATCTATATACGGATTCTTTTTTTCCGGCAAGGGGCGCTGCTCCGCCGGCGTCTGTCCCGCATGGCTACTGCCGTTATGGGCGCTGATACCCCAGAAGGTTTCCTCGCAGATGCACCATAACCCGTCCACCACGCAATCCAACAGCGCCGGTCGTGGCCCCAGGCAGTAGCCCAGTGCGGCCCCAATCAGGGTGCGCCGCCTGAGGAAGTAAGGGTCCTCATAAACCTTCCGGCTCCCGTCCCGCACAAATGCCATGAACTGTGTGGCCGTAAGCATGGGATATGCGGTTTCCAGCGCTTCTTCTGCCCACTTCTCCAGCGCATGCTTACGCTCCGGTGCAAGATTTTCCCAGGCTGCATCCCCGCATGTGGGATATGGAAAGCGTTCCTTCCAGCTCGCCAAGGTAGCATGAAACGCGTCAAAGGCCTTTGCCAGCATAGACCTTTCCTCCTTACGTATGCGTGGCGCTTACCGCCATACTTTTTCTCTACAACCAGTATACGCGCTTTTCCGCCAATTGCAAAGCACCCATCGCAAGCGTAAAAGCCCAAAAAGAAAAAAATTCCATAGCTGGGCACGTTGACATCCGCCATGGGTTGTGCTATGCTACATACGTTTCCAAAACAACTGCATGCCACTTGGAGCTTCTTCGGGGCAGGGTGCAATTCCCTACCGGCGGTATAGCCCGCGAACCGCGTTTTTGCGGCCGATTCGGTGAAATTCCGGAGCCGACAGTATAGTCTGGATGAAAGAAGAGCGCGAAAGTAGGTTTATTTTCGCCCCTGAAAAGCTAGCTGATCTTGCTTCAGGGGCGTGCCTATTTTCACAAGGAGGCTTTACCATGATTGCTACCAAGAAAAAGACGCTCTCTGTCCAGTACCTGACCCGGATTGCAGTGCTTACCGCGCTGTCGTCCATCCTGTTCATGATTAGCATACCCATTGTGGCGTTCTATTCCCTGGACCTGAGCAACCTTCCTGTACTGTTGGGCGCGTTTTCCATGGGGCCCGTTGCCGGATTGATTATTCTGGGATTGAAGAGCCTGATTGGGTGCCTGACCAGCAGCACCATGTATGTGGGTGAGCTGGCCGACTTCATTATGGGCGCGGCCTTTGTGCTTCCCGCTGCGCTGATTTACCAGCGGAACAAGAGCCGCAAGGGCGCGCTCATCGGCATGATCACAGGCACGGTGGCGCTGATCCTCGCCGGTTGTCTGACCAATGCCTATTTGTTGATCCCCTTCTATATGAAGGCCTTCGGCATGCCCATGGAAGCCATCATTGGTATGTGCGCCCAGGCGTTGCCCTTCGTGGACACCGAACTGAAGGTGATTTTGTTTGTCACTGCTCCCTTCAACCTGCTCAAGGGCGTAGTGCTCTGCATACTGACCTACATGATCTACAAGCCCCTGTCTCCCCTGCTGCACGTGCGCAAGTGAGACCGGCGCCGAAGGAGACGAACCCTCTTTGATTACTACCTCCGCAAAAGAAACGCGTGCCTTGGGCGCGAGGCTGGCCACCAGCCTCCGCCCGGGGGACGTTCTACTACTTTTTGGGGATATGGGCGCGGGTAAAAGCGAACTGACCCGTGGCATTGCCAGTGGCCTTGGCATTGACGGCCCTGTGTCCAGCCCTTCCTTCACCATATTGCAAGTGTATGAGGATGGCCGCGTACCGCTGTATCATTTTGATTGGTACCGCATGGAAAGCGTGGAGGAGCTCTACGAGCTGGGCATGGAGGAATACCTGGGTGGCGACGGTATTGCCGTGGTGGAGTGGCCCACGCGCTGCCCGGAGGCAGTTCCGGAAAGCTACCTGGAAATTACCTTCACCCCGCTGGGCGAAGATACCCGTGAGATCACATGGCGCAGCGTGGGTAACTTCCGTACCATCCCCCAGGAGGTGTAATCTGCCAATGATGAATGTTCTTGCCGTGGATACTTCCGGTCCGGTGGCAGGTGTAGCCATTTGGAAAAACGGGGCGATTGCCTTTGACGAGGCAGTAGTCAACAAGCTGACCCATTCGGCCAATCTTCTGCCCATGATCGACGAGGCGCTGCAGCGTACGGGCCTGTCCCTTTCCGATATGAATCGCCTGGCGGTTGTGGTGGGGCCGGGGTCCTTTACGGGTGTGCGCATTGGGGTCAGCACGGTCAAGGGTTTAAGTCACGGTTGTGGCGTGCCCTGCGTGGCCGTGGACGCCCTGGAGGCCATGGCCGCAGGCATTCCCTACTTTAACGGCGTGCTTTGCCCCATTCAGGATGCGCGGGCCGGACAAGTCTACGGCGCCGCTTTCCTGCCCGGTGACCCGCCTCATCGCCTCCTGCCCGATGCCCCTTTGAAGCTGGAGGCGTTTGTGGAACACATCGCGCCGTTGGGAGAGCGTTTTTGCTTTCTGGGAGACGGTATGCCCGTGCATCGGGAACGTTTGCAGGCGCTCCTTGAGGAGCGCGCCGTGTTTGCCCCCGCCAATGCCTGTTATCTCCGTCCGGCCTCCGTGGCCATGCTGGCCGCGCGCCCCGAAGCGCAGGAGCTGGACTATCTCTCCCTGATGCCCCTGTACCTCCGTCCCCCGCAGGCGGAGCGTAACCGTGCGCTCCAGGAGGCGATGCAACATGCCGGCCTGTGAGATTCGCCGTATGAACCTGGATGATCTGGATGCAGTAGTGGCCATTGAGGCCGCCACTTTTCCAACTCCCTGGAGCCGGCATTCTTTTGAGCAGGAGCTCACGCGGAATGTAGCCGCCCGTTACCTGGTGGCTGCGCTGGACGGGCAGGTCATTGGCTATGCGGGGGCGTGGATCATCCTGGATGAAAGCCATATCACCAACATTGCCATCGCCGAAGCATTCCGCGGCAATGGATATGGGCGGCTGCTCACGCAGGCCTTGCTTCAGTATCTGTCCAACCTGGGGGCATCCTATGCCACCCTGGAAGTGCGCAAAAGCAACCTGCGCGCGCAGAACCTGTATACCAGCTTAGGCTTTCAACCGGTGGGCTGGCGAAAGCGGTATTATGAGGATAATCAGGAGGATGCCCTGCTGATGGTCTGCCAGAGCCTGCCTCCGGTCGACCCGGAATTTGAAGAAGAGGAAACCGTTTCAGGCTAAAACACATTTGGGCCACGGCAACATGCTCTTTTTTACAGTTCCGCACCGTTGGTGTCCATTACCCGCTGGTACCAATACGCGGAATCCTTGGGAATTCGCTCCTGGGTTTGGTAATTCACATACGTCAGGCCAAAGCGCTCCGTATAGCCCCGGGCCCATTCGAAATTGTCAAAGAAGCTCCAGTAGAAGTACCCTTTTACCGGCACGCCATCCTCCACCGCACGGCGCACGGCCAACAGATACCTGTGCACATAGTCGATGCGGTTGGGATCGTGTACCTTACCGTCCAGCATCACCGCGTCATGGCAGCTCATGCCGTTTTCCGTGATAAGCAGTGGCAAGTGGTAGCGTTCATAGAGCATGCGTGGCCCCCAATACAGCGCGTCCGGCGTAATGGGCCAATCGCAGGCAGTTTTGGGCAGGCCTTGCGGGAAGGGGACTTTCTCCCAGCCCTGGGCGTTTTGGGCCGCCCGCACCACTTCGCCCTGATAGATATTCTGCGCGTAGTAGTCCAGGGGCTGGCAGATTATCTTCATATCCTCCTGCCAACCAGCAGGCAGATACTGTCCGTAACGCTTCAAGCCCTCTTCCGGGTAGGCTCCAAGCACCACGGGATCGCTGTACCAGCTGACGTTCCAGTCGAATTCTTCGGGATTTTCACTGATCCCGAAATATGCTTTCCGGGCAGCCTCCCGGTCAGCGGGCGTATCCGTGGCAGGGATGCGCGGCGTACCCGTGGGGGCATAGCCCACGCGCACCCCCGGTACCAGCTCCCGCAGCACCTGCACCGCCCGGCCATGGCTCTTGAGCAGGTTATGGATCATATGCACCCGGTCAGGCAACGGATACCGGACGCCGGGCGCATGGGCGGCCTCCCGATATCCGGCACCAATCACGCATTGTGGCTCATTGATGGTAAAGAAATCCTTCACCCGATCACCCAGCCGCTCCGCCACCACGCGCGTATACCCGGCAAACCATTCCGGCATATCGTCATTGAGCCAGCCGCCGCGCTGGTGAAGCGCGCTGGGCAAATCCCAGTGGTACAGCGTGCAAAACGGGCGAATGCCGTGCTCCAGCAGGCAATCCACCAGGTCAGCATAGAATTGCAGCCCCGCCGGGTTCACTTGTCCCACGCCTCGCGGCAGCACACGCGACCAGTTGATGGAAAAGCGATAATTCTTAATGCCCATGGCGGCCATGAGCGCCACATCCTCCCGGAAGCGATGATAATGGTCGCAGGCCACATCCCCGGAGGAGGCATCCAAAATACGCCCGGGTTCCTTGGTGAAGTCATCCCAGATGCAGGGGCCCTTGCCGTCTTCCAGGGCGGCGCCCTCTATCTGATAGGCTGCCGTGGCGGTACCCCAAAGAAAATCCTTAGGAAAGCTCATGGGAATTTCCCTCCTGTACAATATCGTTTGCGCACAGCTATTGTACGTCGAATTTTCGCGAAAAGGAAGCCTGTTTCGAAAATCTTTCTCGCCGGACGTCTTTCCTGCTTTCCTCCCCCATCACGGTTGACGCAAGGCAGTCAATGCGTTTATAATGAATCTTGTGCACTTTGAAACTCATTCGATGAAGGAGGATAAGCTTTGAAAAAAACGCTGTTGGTGCTTGTGGCGTTGCTCTGCGTCTGCGTTTATGCGCTGCCTGCCATGGCAGCCACCTCGCCTCTGGATGATCCTTCCGTCCTTCCTGAGACCAACGAATCCGGTTTCCTCCCCGAAGGGGAAAGCCCGTATGTCTACAAGAACCATGGGGAAGGCTACTGGTATTACCTGGATCAAACCGTACGCATTGAGATCATGCGCACCCAGGAAGGTTCGCCCACAATGACCTACTACATTGCCGATATTTATTGCAATGAGGGCACCAGCCTGTATACCGTCACCTATAATGAAGAAAATCCCGGGCGCACCAACACCCTGCCCCAGGATATAGCGGACGCCGCCCGGGCAGTCTATGCCCAAAGCGGAGATTTCTATTCCTACCGCATAGCCAATGACCGCTATCCCGGTAACATTGTCCGCAATGGCAAGGTGCTCTATGAACAGTCCTATTCCAAAATGATCGAGGCCGTTCCAAACCTGGCCACCATGGCTTTCTATCCCTCGGGCCGTGCGGAAGTCAACGAGGCCTGGGAAGTCAGCGCCTCGGAGTATGTGGACATGGGCGCCACCACAGTGGTGGCCTTTGGCCCCATCCTGGTGCGTGATGGAGAAATTCAGGATGTGGATAAGGACGCTTACAACTATTCGGAGCCCCGCAGCTGCATCGGCGTGGTAGAGCCCGGCCATTATGTGGGGCTGCTGGTGGAAGGCCGCAAGTCCCACTCCAACGGCGCGACACTGATGCAATGCGCGGAGATCCTGTACAACATGGGCTGCACCGATGCCATTAACCTGGATGGCGGAAATACCGCTGCCATGCTCTTCATGGGCGAAAGCGTGCAGCTGGCCGAAAACGGCGGTATTGATACCAACGACCGCGCTGTTCCCGACATTCTGGCTGTGGGAACCTACTGATTAGCCTGGCAGAAAGGTGGAAAAAACACGCATGATTCGCTTGAACTGTGACTATCTGGAGGGGTGCCATCCGGCTATCCTGGAGGCGCTCGCGCAAACCAACCTGGAGCAAACCGTCGGCTATGGCCTGGACCCGCATTGTGAGCACGCAGCCGAGATGATCCGTGAGACGTTTGACTGTCCCGACGCAGCGGTACACTTTCTTGTGGGTGGCACTCAGGCCAACACCACGGTCATTGCCGCCGCGCTTCGCCCCTGGGAGGGGGTGATCAGCCCGGTTACTGGCCACATCAACGTCCATGAGACGGGTGCCGTGGAAGCGACGGGCCACAAAGTACTCGCTCTGCCCGCCAAGGACGGACGCATCTCCGCGCCGCAGGTGTCCGTTGCCTGTGCGCTGCAGGGAGATGACGAGCATGTGGTCAAGCCAGGCATGGTGTACATCTCTTTCCCCACGGAAGTAGGCACCCTGTATAACCTTTCCCAGCTCAAGGACCTGTACTACACCTGCCAGCAGCAAGGGCTGTATTTGTTCATTGACGGGGCGCGGTTGGGGTATGGCCTGACTTCTCCCGTGAATGACCTGACCCCTGCGGACATCGCCCGCTACTGCGATGTGTTCACTGTGGGCGGCACAAAGGTGGGCGCACTGTTTGGGGAGGCCGTGGTGATTACCAACCCCAAGCTGAATCACTGCTTCCGCTACATGATCAAGCAAAAAGGTGGCATGCTGGCCAAGGGCCGCTTGCTGGGAATTCAGTTTGAGACGCTCCTGGCAGAGAATCGCTATATGGCCATCGCCAAAAAGGCAGTGAATCAGGCCATGCAGATTCGTGACACCTTCCTGTCCAAGGGCATTCCGCTGTACGTGGACTCTCCCACCAACCAGCTCTTCCCCATCTTCACCGACGAACAGATGGAAAAACTGGAAGATGCCTTTGACCTTTCCCCCTGGGAGCGTCTGGATGAGTCCCGCGCCGTATTCCGCGTATGCACCAGCTGGGCTACCCCGGATGAATATGTGGATCAGTTCATTGCCGCCATCGAAAATCTATAATACTGCAACGTTTCAGGGCGTCCGTGCTTTGCGGACGCCCTCAGCGTGTCGAAAAAGTGGCTTTTGCCACTTTTTCGAGTAGGCAACTTCGGCCAACCAGAGGTCGTCCGAAGTTGTAAGGAATTGATTTTGCAAGC
>OLPF01000314.1_pt1 | contig 55612 bp, 50 predicted proteins | sample 1673121 | NCBI WGS metagenome assembly OLPF01 (sample SAMEA3136756, study PRJEB25190) | human gut metagenome
GTTAACAAGAATATATCAAACAAATGTATGATAGTCAAGTAAAATACGAATTTTTTTACATTTTTCCATTCTGATACGCTTTTTCTCATATGCAAAGCAATTTCCTAGTATATAAAAAAAGAGGAACTATCCTCTTTCTTTTACGTTAGTAGTAAGAGAAGCCTGTAAAGCCGCAAGATCTGCAGGTTTCTGATAAGTTGTCGTAGCACTTTGATAAAATGTTCCCGGCTGATACCAAATATTTTGAATATTGGCACTATTGCTAAGCGGTTCTGGATTTGGTCTTTCAATGTGCATCGCTGTAGGAACTTTAAAAGCACTACCAAATGCGATACAATTACCAGGCTGCAATGTCTTCAAACTTTCCATAATAGCACTGCTGACCGACGGTACCATGTTCCGAATATATTCCAAATCTTTTGGATGCAACGTTCTCAAAATGATAAAGTTAGAACATTGGGAAATGGAAGTTTCAGATAATTCGGATGGCCGCTGCGTAATCAAACCTAATAAAACACCATATTTACGACCTTCTTTGGTAATACGGTCGAAGATATTATAACCCAAGATTTCTTCATCGGCATCTTTTTGAACATAACGGTGAGCTTCTTCAATGATAATGTGGAATGGAATACCACCACGATCTTTATACTCACAAGCAAAGTCGAACAACATCTTAGAAATGATTTTCGTAAGTGCTTTTGCCATACGGTCATCGACATAGTTGATATTGAAGTTTACAATCTGCGCTTTTTTACCAAGACTCGTCGTAACCAAACTCTTGATATAATCTTCTCTACTAATCATTCTAGGATAATCGAAGTATTGTGCCGCATCTCCATTTACTAACGTATGAAGACGAACACTCAAAATATTAGCATAATCGAATACTTTATCACTCTTTAAAACACCTTCACTAATGAGTGAAAAATCCATCGCATTTTCTAAATCTTTCAAAGTAAAGGGAATCGTTCCATCCGATGTCTTCAACTCAGACTCCTCAGTCGTAAATTTACTGACGAAATCGACAACCAAACTCATCTCTTGCATTTTACCAGTCTTATCGACATATAAAAGTTGTTGCAAAGTACGATTGTATCCCGGTTGAATAATCAACGATTGTAAATTTAAATCCTTTGTATTGAAATTAGTTAACACTGCTGTAATTTGATCGCGAATCTTAGTAGAATCTTTACCACTCATCAAAATATCCATCAAAGCACGAGCAATAATTTCATTCTTCTGTTTCAACGTTTTTTCATCATTACTCTTTAAAATCGGAACTAACTTCAATGCTTTATCGATGATTGGTAACTGGGAAGAAGTCGTAACTCCTAATAACTGAGCAATATCATCGGTTCCTAATAACCAAAGTGGAATTTTTAAAATCTCACTTTCTGGCGATGCAACATTTGTCGAATAGTTTTTATAATAAATATTCGGATTGATTTGGTTGATATTTTGAAAGGCATTGATGTATTCACCATAAGCATCAAATATAAAAATATTAGCAGATTCTGGAGCGTTCTTCGGATTAGAAAAGATATTTTGTAACAATCTAGATACCGTAAAAGATTTACCAGAACCAGTATTTCCTAAAATGGCGAAATGATTACTGAAAAATTGATTGGTATTGACGTTAATGCGATAATTACGATAAACCGTAGAAAGACCAAAATAAATTTGTGAATGGTCCGTAATCTGTTGTTTACCAAAGATCAGTTCTAGTTCGTCACTCTTAATTAATCTTGGTTTTGCACGAAAAGAAGGTTTTGCCGAAAAACCCGGCAAAAAACCAGTTGGCAATACTTCTCCAACAATTGAAACCTTAGCACTTGTCTGATCGACATCAACAATTTCACCGACAATCTTAGTGTCGTTTGTATCTTCGAAAATAACATGAATGCCAACTAAGTTTACTTGGTTAGTCATATCAATAGAAAGTTTAATCGTAATGGTATTTCCAACAATACTGACAATCGTTCCTAGCATACACATTTCTCCAATCCCTTTATTCTAAAATTTATTATATCATATTTTAGGAGTTTTTACTCTACTTTATTCGGATATTTTATGACAAATAAAGGAATCATTTGACAGAAACCTCAATATTAAAAGGAATTGAGAATCACAGAATCTACTTCCACCAAAGTCTCTTCTTCTATTGTAGTAGTTTTCTCAACTAAATCATCGACCACGGATTCTTCTACCATAGAATCTGACGAATCATCGCTAAACTCATCTTCACTCAAAACTTCATCGGACTCTTCCGAATAAGAACAGTCATCATCCGAACTGATATCGGAAGAATCATCTCCCTCTTCTTCTAAGTCCATTCCGATCCATGTGACATCCCCTAAAATTTCGAACGTTTGACAGTCAAAAGAATATCCATTGACATCGATTGTAACAGAGTGAGTTGCCGTCATATCAGATGTCAATACCAAATCTGCGACTAAGATGATATTGGTACAAAATGGATTCCAAAGAGCAACTTCCAACTCATCCAAATTAGAAACCGTAACTGTAGAACGGTAACTTTCTACATATCCATAAATAGAGTCTTGGACAAATGCAGTTGTCACATCGCCTAATAAAACACTATCGATTCCAGTAATAGAAGGATTTTCTATCGTTTCAAAAGAATTATGAACATCAATAAAAGAAACGGTACTAGAAGTAGCACTCATATTAGCAGCATCGAGCAAATCGACTGCTTCTAAAGAAACATCACTATCTACTATGGACAAAGAAAGATTCAAAGATACATTGTGAAAAGAAACAACCGTGTCGAAAATAGAAATATCTGCACCAGTAATTTGGTACCCTTCTCCATCCAACAACTTCGGTGTCTGAATCGTAATATCTTCTGTAGTCATGATATCATTCATAAAGTGAATTTCGGAAACGAGTTCGCTACTGAATGCACTCAGTAATTCTTCTTCCGAAGAAACGAAAACGGAATCAAATTGATGCAAGGAAAGAAAAAATTCATCCTTTTCTAGCGAATCCGGTAAATAAGAAATCAGTTGTTCCAACATTGCTTGTTCAGATACACTACTATAAATTGTAAAAGAAGAAATTCGAACCAAAACTGCTGCTAAATTCGTATTATTTATTTCTTGAATCTTACTTTCTATCTCTTTTAATTCCGTATTCATCTCTTCGACACGACGTTTACTAAAATCTATTTTAGATAATTCGATGAGATATCCATCTAACTTATCTTTAATCGATCCCAGTTCCGGATGAGCACTTCCCTGAATAGATTCCAATAACCGTGAAACCCAATTTTTCAATTCTAACACGTCTTGTGTATTATCGTAAACAGGTTTCTCTTTCTTAGGCGCTTGATACGTTACGTTGCTGACAACCGTTTTAGAAGGACCAGAAGGATTCACTGTAATGGTCGGATGATTCGGATCAAAAGTAGGAAGAATCTCTTCTGTTCCATCGATTACAAGTTGCTCATCAGGTAACGGATCACTCAAAACAAAAGAATGACGACCAATCATAATCAATAGAAAAAAAAGAAACAAAATAAAAAGAGTCAAACAAATGCCGTCATGAATATCTTTTTCTTTATCTACTTCACGGTTCATTTGTCTAACCTCCTTTTAAACATATATTTTCTATGTTAGTAGGAGTTTGAAAAACAGTCAAGAGAATTTACAACTTTTTACTTTGAAAATAGTGATTCAAAAAAACTTTCTCGGTCCAGTTCATTCCATCTGTTCTAAAAATATGACTTCGTCCCAAATACATTTGATCAAGACTTACAATTACTTTTTTACGAGGAAAATCACGTGGATGTAAGTACCTTGTCAGTAAATAAGATTGAAATAAAAAATATCGTTTCCGAAACGTTTCCAAACATTTTACAAAGACGAGAATCAAAATGAAAGTAAGTTGATAAGAACGAGTCAAAAAAGAGAATAGAATCGCTACACTAAGTCCAGCAAGGGAAATCAAAACAGTAACCAACAAACTTCGGTAATATGGCAAAAAGGAAGCAAACAGTAACTGTACGGCTTTCCCACCATCCAAAGGATAAAACGGCAACAGATTAAAACCTAACAACGCAAAATGGTACATCTTTAAGATTTCAAAGTCATCTACTGGTAAAACAAACGATAGAAGATAAAAAACAATCATCTGCATCATAGGTCCTGCCAAAAGTACCATCCACTCTTCTTTTAAAGAGGAATTAGATAAAGAATCGAAAACTGTATTTCCACCGTATGGACAAAAACGAATTTCCTTGACGTGAAAGCCACACAACTCACCCATGATTGCATGTCCCAACTCATGTGGAATAATCAGCATAGCAAGCAAAACAATGTTTTTAAAAAGGCCACAAAGTAAGATGATGTATAAAAAAAGAATTGTGAACCCTTCTAACCGAAATTTAGGCCACGTAGTCTTGATAATTTAAATACGCTCCATCTTTCATCAATACTAAATACAAATCTTCACTTCTACTCATCCCTAAAATCTGTCCTTTCTCTACATAATCGTACAACTTCACATCCGATACATCGACATTTCCATACCAGACAGAAACACCATCCACTTGCTCGACAACAATGGTGTTGCCATAATGCTCCGTCTCTCCAATCGAAACGATAATACCACTTAAAAGACTTTCCACGACACTTCCAGATGATACTTTCAAACGAACCCCATCGTAATACGGTTCCAAAGAGGTATATGGAATGGTTCCAGAAAATACCTGTGTCACTTCATCGTCGTTAGAAGAGAAAATACCACCGATGTATTTGTGATACCAATTCTCTATCTGCGCAAAAGAAAAATTATCCATGTAGACGTGTGTTTTAACCCAACTAGCTACGGTAGGGTTCACTTTCACAGTAATTAAAACACCGACAAATAAAATTGCCAACACCAACAACTTATTTACAAACTTATATTTTCTTTTTACCAAATGATGCTTCTTATAATACGCTTTTTTATACTTTTCGTAATTATCCATAGATATCTCTCCAATCTAACTTATGCTTGTTTTTCTTTTGTAGAAGTAAAACGACAAAACTTAACAAAACAAAAGCAAGAAAACTACTCAAAATCGCATGAATATACCAAGAGAACGAAAACAAAGTAACTTGATAACAGACAAAGACGATATAAAATAACGTATAATACGTTAAAAAACTCATTAACATCGTAAGAAGAGATAATCTTTTTCGTACGATAACATACAAGACAAGATAGATAACACTCGTTAAAAAATAAAAACCAGTATACGAGAAATCATATAAGAAACCGGTTACAATTGGGAATACATAATCACCTTTCTTTACTCCCCATAAAACTGCCAAAAGGCAAAGCGGAATCCGAAAAGGAAAGAAACAAGATAAGATACTTTCTAAGAACAAACAGACAATGTAAACGACATATTTCATTCTACTTCCCTCCTAAGAATGGCAACATAACGAATCTGATTCAACTGCACTTTCGGTACGACAATCGCATTTAAACTGATTTCATCAGAAGAAGTCTGTACTTTACTAACCTCTCCTAGATAGATTCCAGATGGATAAAAAGAACCCAACCCAGACGTACTGACAATACCTCCTACGATATCTTTATCTTGAACGGATAAACCGGAAGCAACAAACGTTCCATCCTCCAAATAATCACTAAGAACTGCATAGATGGTCTTCTCTCCTAATGTGATGACAACCGGAATTTGATAACTGCTAGAAAGAGCGGATAACAAAGAAACTTCCGCATAATTTTTAGTCACTTTACTAACGGTTCCAATCATACCATCAGCACTGACAACGGCCATATCGGCTAATACACCATCGTCACTCCCCTTATCAATTGTAAGAATATTAGAATATGGAGACACCGTCCGATTGATCGTCGTAGCATAAAGAAGTTCAAATCTAGATAAAGACGTATCGAGTTCCAACAGACTTTGAAGTTCAGCAATCTCTTTATCTTTCTCATCACTTAACGTGAAATCCAAAAAATTAGAAGGTTCCGATTTAAAATCGAGAAAATAATAAAAAATATCTTTCGTAAGCGACTCTATCGAAGTATAGAAGTCTCTTCTAGAAAGTGCATACCAAAAAACACCTAATAACAGAAGTAAGATAAGTCCCAATAAGATTTTACGTACTTTTCTCCTCTTTCGCATTATACTTCCATCCTTCCATGTTCTCTAAAACTGTAATAAGCATCGTCTGAAACAATCAAATGATCCAAAACAGGGATACCATTCATCTCCCCAATTTCAATCAAAGCCTTTGTCACACGAATATCTTCCATAGATGGTGTCACATCTCCAGAAGGATGATTGTGAATACAAATGACAGAAGATGCACTCAATAAATATGCTTCTTTAAATACTTCTCGCGGATGTACAACACTACGATTTACTGTTCCCATAAATAACAATTTCCTTTCCAATAACTCTTGTTTTTGATTAAAATACAATGCATAAAAACACTCCTGTTTTTTCCCTGCAAACAAATATCGAACCGATTCAAAAATATCCTTTGGATTTGTATATCGAAGATGATTGTTAGAATTTTTCATCAATACTCGTTTACCAAGTTCCACACTAGCCAAAAGATGAAGTGCTTTCACTTTCCCAATTCCTTTGATATGCGATAAATTTTCTACACTTTCATCTTGTAAAGAAGATAGTGACTGCAGTTTGGATAGTAGATGTAACGCCACCTCTTTAGCAGATAAAGAAGAAGTTCCAGATCCCAATAAAATTGCCAATAAATCTTCATTGGAAAGATGCTCCAGTCCTATTTGTAATGCCCTCTCTCTAGGACGTTCAAGAGAAGGAATATCTTTTATTCTCATATCATCACCTAATTAATTATTAACCATTTCGCTTCGGATTATCATTCGTTGTTTTGAAGTACCATCTCATCATAAGTAGCAAGAATCACTTTTAAAACAGATACCATATCACTTCCAGATGTACTGCTTAGTAGTTGATCGTATTCTTGAAGAGAACCAATGAAATCTAAATTCGATACCATTTCCTCCTGTATGTACGTATCAACTCCCAAAAAAGAGTAATATTCTTGAATCTTTTCTGCATTCTCTCTACTCATAGTAATACCAACATAACTGTAATATTTCCCATCTTTCTCTCGTACCACCCGCGTGTAATCTGTTCCAATTTGACTACTGTCCAATGCCACTGTATCTTGCACAAAATACACTAAATTACTACTAACATACTTACTGCTATCTTGATAATTAAATAAATAAAGTCCCACGATGTATCCAGCTATGACTGCAATCACCAAATAAATAAAAATTTTTATCTTCATATCATCACCAAGTTTAGTGTACTAAATAAAAAGATAAAAATTTGTCGAAAAAAAAGAAGCAAACGCTTCTTATAACTTACTATTCATCATCTGTTTATAAACTTCTTTAATCACTTCTTTTTTTTCGTGATTCATATCAATAAAATTAACATGCAACTGATATCCAGAATCAAAACTAAATAATAATTCTACTTTTCCAGGTTTAAAATTAATCGCACTTGTAGAAATAGAAGAATAAGGGAACATATGAATCTTTTTATAATATACAGCAAGTGTATCCCGGTCAAACAAAATCATCTTTTTATCTGTAAACACGGCATAATCCTTACTATTCTTATATCCCATTAAGATTTTTTCTTTATCACTTACATACTCTTTTGCATAATCCGGTAAATCTTTTGGTTCAATCTGATATTTAAAATCAAAATACTTAGATAATTCTTTAAATTTAATATACGACATACTAACACCCTTCTCTAAAACCATTCTATCACAATCAAAAAGAAAGCAAAAGAAAAAGTCATAAACTTTACAGTTTTATGACTTCTTATCTTACTGTTCTGTACGTTCTTCAATCCAGAATGGTCCAAATTCGTATCCACTAATACTAGAACGATGATAATTGTAAACTTTGTAGCCCAAGCCAGTACATAAATCGACAGTTCCATCATCGTAAGTAATTGTTTCTTTAGAAATACAGAATACTGGATCTTCCTCTTGTGATACCTTGTAAAAATCGAAGATAACAACGACAAGCCAAGCTAAAATTAAAACCCAAAGAATAATGCTAATAACTTTAAGAACAGGATTCTTCTTATTGGCCTTCTTCACATCTTTGAAATCTTCATCAACAGTTTCTTTCTCTTTTACTTCTTTTTCTGCCATAAACGTATACTCCCTTCTACACTCATTATAGCATAAAAATTAAAAAGTAGGAATAAAAGATTTGGAATACAAAAAAGGACTAATTTATAGTCCTTTTAAATTTATTATGAAATTTTATTGATTTACTGTAACTCTAGTAACAAAAGCTGCATTATTATTACCATCGACAACATAAACACTTAAACCTGAAGCTTTAGGAATTGTTAATTTGTATGGATTATCTTCCGTAGCATTTGAAATATTAAGCGGTTTTACATTTTTCATCAAATCTACTGGAGATGTATATCCATTATCAAAGTCGATATAAACCGTAGCTGAACCGCTATTATCATAAATTTCTAACACTCTAGTTTCAGAATAATCATTATTGTTTTCAACACCTTTAATAACAGGTTTTTCAGTGTCAACTACTTCTTTCTCTACTACAGTAATGAAAAGAGAATTTGAAGAAGTATTTCCTGCTTTATCAACTGATGAATAATAACATTGATATTGACCAGCAGTTTCAGTATCAACATTACACCAATAATTTACTTCTAATTCATCACTAGCAGTATAATTATCAGTAAATGTTACCTTTGGTTCAACAAATGTATCTCCAACTTCAAGAGTCTTGGTCCAATATTCTGGATTGATTCCTGCAGCAGTTGTATCAATAATTACTTGATCTGGAGAAACAGTTTGGTCAAATTCTGCAGCAACATTTCCATTTTTATCAATTACATTAGAAACATGGAAAGTGATTTCGCCTTCTGAAGCACCCTCTGGTACTACATATTCAAAAACATATTTTTCCCAAGGTTGGTTCCAGTTATCACCATTTTCATATTGAACACGTCTTGCTTCTTGACCATTAATTGTTACAGTTGGATCATGAGCTAACCTTTCATTAAATACTAAATATAACCAAACACGATTTCCTACATTAGCATAATTTTCATTACCTTTATAGCTATCAATATTTTTGAATTCAATAGAAGTTGTTGTTGGAACACTATTATCAATATATAATGTTTGATTTGCATCAGTCTGATCAACAACATCAGCTAATACATTACCTGCTTTATCAACAATGTTAGTAATTGTAAATTCAACAGGTCCTTCTTTCATATCAGTTGTAACTTTTTCAACTACAGCATATTTATATGTGCCAGCAGAAGTTACTTCTGTTTGATTTACAGCATATTCCTTACCATTAATAATAAATGTAGGGTTTTGTGCTAATTCTTCGTTAACTTGTAAATAAATCCCAACTGATTGATTTAAAATACCAACACTATTATTTGTTGTACTAGATGAGTTAGCACGAACTGATAAAACTTCAGGAGCAACACGATCTAGATATACAATATGACCATTTGTAGGTTTTGTAATGTCGTCAATTGTGTTTCCTGCTTTATCACTAATTCCAGTAACTTTCATTTCAATCTGACCATCTGTCATAGTGTTATCTTCAGTAATCGTATAACGAATACTATAAGTATATTCACCATTGTCATTTGGACCAGTTACTGTAACATCACTAACTTCATATTCAGTACCATTATTTACTAAATAGAATTTAGGATTTTGTTTTAATTCTTCACTAAAACGAACATATGAATAAATCGTATCTCCCGTTGTAGCATAGAACTCTGTTTGTTCATTTACATCGCCATCAACTAAGATATTAGCAGCTTTTACAACTGGATCAGTTTGATCGATTGTAAATGTTACACTAGTAGAGTTTCCTGCTTTATCTGTTGCTACTACTGTATATGTTCCATCACTTGGGAACTTCTTCTCAAATGATGTTCCTTCGAATTCTTGTTCTACACCATTTACTGTAACACTTGCTAAGTTATCATCTTTTACTGTTACAATTTCAGACTTGTTGTTGTATTCAACATCGACACCTGAAATAACTGGTGCAACAGTATCGATAACAACTTGATTTTGTGTATCGTGATTGATGTCTTCGTTAGTTAATGTATCCCCTACATTTCCAGCAGCATCTGCATAATTAGAAATTTCAATTTGCATAACACCGTTAACATCATTTTCTGTTACTTTGTAGTCATAAGTATATGATTGCATGTTACTATCATATTTCATTACTCCTACTTCAGTGCCATTAACTTTTAAAGTTGGTAATGTAGCAAGATTTTCATTAAATTGAACGATTACACGAACAATATCTCCTGCCTTAGCAACTTGTAACCAAGCACCGTTTTCATCTTTTCTACTAACATTTGTTAATCTTAGTACTTCCATTTCTGGAGCTTGTTTGTCATAAATAACGTGTCCATATTTTTCTGTTTCAGTAATGTTTTCATTTGTTAGAACTGTCTCATTTCTTGCAGCATCTAATACATTCGTAATCTTAACTGGAACTTCTTTTCCATTTTCCAAGCCCATTGTGCTGCCATCAATTGTGATAGTTGCATCACATTTGAAATATTGTTTTTCTGTTTGCCAATTTGTCCAATGGCAAGACATTTCAACAGCTTCAGCATTTCCAATTTGAATCATTGGAGTAGATGTGAATTCTTCACTGAATACCAATTCAACATAAAGTTTTTGACCATCACCAATTACTTTATAATCTGTTCCACTATTATTTAGAACATATAACCAATCTAAAGCAATTGGAGTCGTATCAATTGTGAATTTAACAGTAGTTGTATTAAAGTTTTTGTCGGTAACTGTGACAACGTAATGTCCTTCTTCCGTTAAAGGAGTCGTAAATTCAATCTTTTCTCCATCTAACGTAGCAGTAATCGTTACGTCGTTATCATCTGTAACGTTAATTATTACATTTTCTTTTGTAACATCATTGTTGTTAATTCCTGTAATAACAGGAGCAGTTGTATCATCTAATACTTTGTTAATAGCATCTAGACGATCTTTTAATTCATCTTTTACTGTGCCATCTGGAAGATTGTTTACCATATCGATAATGTCTGTATCTGTACGATAGTCAACTGCATCATTAGAATCATCTTTGTTTTGCATAGAATTAACTCTATTTTCTAACTCTTCGATAATTCTTCTTGCATCGTCGTATTGAGACATATCGGTATTTCCAACGCCACCAGTAGTGCCGTTGTTACCAGCACCAGTTCCAGTTCCATTACCACCGTTACCGTAAGTAGTAATTGGGTCTGTTTCTGTTGCTGAGTCATCGTTTTCTTCTTCTGGAGTTGCCGTTGGTTCAGTACCATCGATTACTTCTCCATCACCAGTTCCCCCATCTTCACTAACACCTGGTCCTTCAAGATCATTATCTTGATCAGGATTTGCGAAAACGAAAGATCCAAGGCCGATTAATAAGAATAAAACGACTACGATAAGTGCAATTTTTTTCTTATCCATAAAACTCTTTCTCTCCTTTTCGAATTTATTGTATCATATTTTGCCGTTTTTGCAACAGAATTCGACATTTTTAGACAAGAAAAGGATTCAAATATAAAAAAAGAAGAGAAATTCTCTTCTAAAAAAGTTTAAAGCGGTTAATTGGCCAAAAACGCAAAGCAATTTTACCAATGATATCGGACTTTTTAATTAAACCAATATCTCTACCATCCATAGAGTTTTGACGGTTGTCCCCTAAGACCAAATACATATCTTCTGGTATGACATCATATCCGATATCTTGTAATGAAAAATCGTCCGTAATGACATCATCTCCTAAATAATCTTCTTCATATACTTCGCCATTAATATACAACGTATTATCTCTAAATTCAATCGTATCACCAGGAAGTCCTACAACACGCTTAATCAAATATTTTGTGTCTGCATAAGAGAGTGAAATAATATCTCCTCTTTTCACATCACCAAAACGATAGATAGCTTTATTTAAAACGAGCACTTCTTGATTTTGTAGTGTGGGATACATCGAATTTCCTACAACTTGTGTAATCGATACAACATATAAGAATAAAATCAAGACTACAAATATCACAATAATAAATTTAATGGAATCCAATAAAAACTCTCGTATGCTTAACCAATCCATGTTGTATCCTCCTTTAGTTTACCAAAACAAGTATACCATAGAAAAAAAGATAAGTTAATGAAGTTTACAGAGAAATTTGTAAAATAATTCACAAAAAGACAAAATAGTAAAGAAAATTGAACATGTTTTTTAAATAATGAGCATTTGCCATAAAATAAAACCGATGTTAATATCTCCGTGGAATGTTCAATCTTGAGTACTTACCTTCTTTCATTAGGAAGGAGGTTGATAATTACGTATAAGAAAGATTTTTTAATTTTATCTTTATTAATAATTATCTTCTTGCTTATTGCACTTTTATTTACAATTGTAAAATAAAATCAATACAAGAAAAAAAAGTACTTAAGTCCAATGGACTAAGTACTCCACCAATTTAAGGTAAGTGCTCAAGTCCGAAATTGAGCATTCCCTTTTTTTGAACAAATAATCATTCATCGCTTACAGTATATAGAAACTTTTAAAAAAATACAATAAAATTAATGCATTGCTATTATATTTAATGTAATAAAGTTTCTACGAAATATTCAATTTTCAAATACTTGCTTCCTTCTTCAGAAATATGTATAAAATGGATTTTTTAATTCTTTCATTACTAATAATTATCTTCTTGCTTATTGCTCTTTTATTTACTATCGTAGAAAAGGAAAGCACTTAGGTTCAGAGTTGAACATTCACTTTTTGAATGATTACTCATTCACTACTTACAGTATATAAAACAACGAAAAAAAATGCAATCAATTTAAAAAAATTTTCATTTCCAAATCTATCCAAAATTGTATTTTGGAAATATAAGATTGATTTTGTCTTTTTCAAGTTATTATCTATATGAATTTATAAAATCAACAATTTGTTTTTCTTCTTTTATTCTGTTAAAATTTTCGCGGAATGTTCAATCTTGAGTACTTACCTTCCTTCTTAGAAAGGAGGTTGATAGTTATGTATAAAAAGGATTTTTTAATTCTTTCTTTATTAATCATTATCTTCTTGCTTATTGCACTTTTATTTACAATTGTAAAATAAAATCAATACAAGAAAAAAGTACTTAAGTCCAATGGACTAAGTACTAACCCAAAACTAAAGGTAAGTGCTCAAGTCCTATATTGAGCATTCCCTTTTTGAATGATTACTCATTCATCACTTACAGTATACCTATTTTCTTCTTCATTTGCAACCTTTTATGAAAGTTTTTGTTTTAACTGAGAAAGTTTCTCTTTTTCTTCTTGCAGTTTCGTTCGATCTAGTTGAACGACATTAGCAGGTGCTTTGGTAACATAGTTTTCATTCTTTAATAAATTTTCTCTTCTAGCAATCGATTTTTCTAACATTTCGATTTCATGATGAAGTGCTTCTTTGTCGATTGTTTCTTCTTCTAGATAATACGTAACAGAAACATTCTTAGATTCGTAATGAACTTCTTGCATTCCTTCTTTTGAAGTAGATTCAGATATTTTTAATAAAGAACCGAAATATGGTAAATACTCTTCTCTACCCGAAATCATAACTGCATTTTCTTTTTTGATGTTATTGTTCGCTTTTAAATTACGAATGGAAACGATATCATCTAAAACAGATTGGAAATCTTCACTGACACTAGCGAAAGAATAAGTACGACTTGCTACCGGATAAGCACTAATCATGATAGACTCAGCATCTTTTACCGGTAATGCTTGATAAATTTCTTCTGTTACATAAGGCATGAACGGATGTAACATCTTTAAAATATCTGTTAAGACAAGAAGTAATACCTTCTTAGTAGTATCCGTCATATTGCTCTTAGCAAGTTCGATATACCAATCGCAGAAGTCGTCCCAAACAAACGAATATAACATATTTCCGACGGTATGGAATTGATACTTATCCATACTCTTACGAACCTTTTTAATCGTTTGATTTAGTTCGTTTAGAATCCATTTATCTGCAACTTGTAGTTGTTTCTTATCAAATGATAAATCGTTGATGCCTTCTACGTTCATCAATACGAAACGAGAAGCATTCCAAAGTTTATTGATAAAGTTCCAAGTGGATTTTACTTTTTCTTCATCGTATCTCAAATCCATTCCAGGAGCAGAATTCGTCGTTAAGAAAAATCTCAAAGAATCCATACCGTACTCTTTCGCAACAGCAATTGGATCGACTCCATTTCCTAAACTCTTACTCATTTTACGACCAAGCTTATCACGAACCAAACCGTGAATCAAACAAGTTTCAAACGGACGCTTTCCCGTAAAGTGAAGGCCTTGGAACGTCATACGGTTAACCCAGAAAGGAATGATATCGTATCCAGTTACTAAAACATGATTTGGATAATATCTCTTGAAGTCTTCGGTCTCTTCTGGCCAACCTAATGTACTAAATGGCCAAAGGGCACTAGAAAACCAAGTGTCTAAAACATCTTCATCTTGTGTCCAACCTTCTCCTGCTGGTGCTTCCATACCGACGTATACTTCGCCATCTTTATACCAAGCAGGAATTCTGTGTCCCCACCAAAGTTGTCTAGAAATACACCAATCGTATGTAATCGTCATCCAATGGTTCATGATTTTTTCAAATCTGGCTGGAACGAAGTTTACTTTTTTATCTTTCTTCTTTTGATTTGCTAAAACGGCATCTGCTAAAGGTCTCATCTTAACGAACCATTGTTTTGATAAATATGGTTCTACCATAACTCCGGTTCTCTCTGAATGACCAACACTATGCATAATCTTTTTGATTTTGATGAGAAGTCCAGCCTCTTGTAGATCTTTTACCAATGCTTCTCTACAAGCAAAACGATCCATTCCTTGATACTTACCAGCGTTTTCATTCATCGTCGCATCTGGATTCATAACGACTACTCGCGGTAAGTTATGACGAAGTCCAACTTGATAATCGTTTGGATCATGGGCCGGTGTGATTTTTACGACACCAGTACCAAACTCTGGATCAGCATGTATATCTGCAACAACCGGAATTTTTTTATTGACGATTGGCAAAATAACATTTTTACCAATATACTTTTGATATCTTTCATCTTTTGGATTGACCGCAACTGCCGTATCACCAAATAAAGTTTCCGGTCTCGTCGTAGCAACTTCTAGATAATTGCCATCTTCGCCATCGATCATATACTTGATATGATAAAATGCTCCCTCTACTTCTTTATAGATAACTTCTTCGTTAGAAAGTGCTGTTCTAGCCTCTGGATCCCAGTTGATGATTCTCTCACCACGATAAATTAATCCTTCGTTATACAAATCGACGAATACTTTACGAACTGCTTTCGAAAGTCCATCGTCAAGGGTAAATCTCTCTCTCGTATAATCTAGCGATAATCCTAATACTTTCCATTGTTCATGAATATTTTGTGCGTATTCATTCTTCCAAGCCCAAGCGTGCTTCAACCAATTGTTACGGTCCATACTTCTAGGATCAATTCCCTCTTGTTTTAACTTTTGGTCAACTTTAGCCTGCGTTGCAATTCCGGCATGATCCATTCCTGGAAGCCATAAAGCATCGTATCCATCCATTCGCTTGTAACGAATGATGATATCCTGTAACGTCGTATCCCAAGCGTGTCCAATGTGTAACTTACCGGTTACATTAGGAGGTGGAATTACAACACAAAACGGTAGCTTGCTCTTATCTCCTGCTTTAAAATACCCATGCTCTAACCACCAATCATATCGTGTTTTTTCAACTTCTTCAGGATTATATTTTTTCTCTAACACTTTAAACACCTCTTTCAATTTTTTGATAACATAGACCAACTAATTTGCGAAACGCATCTTCTGCTTTAGGTTTCACATCAATATTCGATAACCAAAATCCAAAATTATCTGTCTCTACTAACATGTCAAATGATTCATCATAATTAAAATCATAGACGTATGCCATCATTTGTAACACACTATCGCTACTTGTTTTTACTTTACTCTTATGAATTGGATGTTCTTCTTGAAACTCTTTTTCTACTTCTGGACTAATGACTCCATCAAATGTATCCTCATAGTAAAGTGCACAAACTTCATAAATATCAATTTTATCCGCATCGCGAATCATTTTACAAAATGGTAATGATTCTTCGTGTATTTTAGGATCCAATTCGTACTGATTATGACAATCAATTGCTTCTTTTATAATCGTATCGTATTTTCTAGTAGTAACAAAGTCTTTGATATGACCTAATTCAAATAAATACGTAACCGCGTACTTTGCATGATCGAACTGTTTATCTTTAAAACTCTTCGTCTGTTTTAACTGTTCGAATCTTCCAATATCGTGTAAAAGACCAATCGTGCGTGCCAAGATGATATCACTATCCAAGTATCCTAATCTCTTTGCAATCATCTCCATTAAGTGTGCCACTCGGTAAGAATGATCATACTTATGTCTAATATCATCACTGATATCTTGATAAGATTGATAATACGAATCAAATGCAGTTTTTACTTGTTCATAATCTTTTTCAGTCATAAAAAAAGTTCCTCCTTACCATGTAAGGACGAAACTTTTTCCGCGGTACCACCTTAGCTTCACAAAGTAAATCCTTTAGAAATAGATTTACTTTATGCTCTTCATTTCTAGATAACGGCTAGCCCCGTAAAACCCTATGTATTCAAGTCTTAAGCTCCTCTACTACCTTCTCCTAACTGATGCACTCATTTCCACCAACCATGAGTTCTCTATATCATACAGATTAGAATACTCCTTAGACTCATCGCTTTTGATATCACTAATTATATCGTAATTTACAAAATTTGTAAATCTTTTTTACAAATTCACAAGATAAATCATATACTACGATAGGTGATATTATGTACGGAAACAAAGGCCATAACAAATTTTGTTGTTGCCCTGCCTGCAAAGAAAGACGAAGAGGAAGTGTTTTATTTAAAGCGATTACTTATGCCATCAGCATCATCGTCATTTACCAATTGATTTTACTTTTCTTTTTCATGACAAAGATATTTGCGTTCCTCTTATTGATTGAATTGGCAGGTCTATTCTTTCTTTTATTTCTTTTGATATTCTGAGTATGCGTGATAAAACGATTCCATTCTCTGATACATTTGTTGAATCTTTAAAAAATTAGCATAATCTGCTTTAAGAGATCTTCGAAATCGAATCTCATCGGGAAGCAATCCGATAATCCATAATTCTAATCGTTCGAAAGGTGTGAGTTCAAAAATACTTTCGTAGGTTCTAAGAAGACTGTAATAGTCATCTTGCCCAGTCAGTAAAATCACAAGGTCTTCTAGAGGCGATGCAAATTTTGCTTTACTCCAATCGAGTAACACATCACAATTTCCTTGTAAATAAGAGTCTAATGTACAAGCCCGGTTACAAAACACCCACCTCTCGTGCGGAATATCTTGCGCCATCTGATACCAGTCTCGCAGCAACTGTTGGGCCAAAGAAAGATGAAAAAAAATCATACTCGAGTGTCTCAAATAATATTGCATTGCCGGAGTGGGAAACAAATACCCTTCTAACTCGTCGTTCATCGAATCATAGTAAGCCGTTAACTCTTCTATTTTTTTAGAATACGTCTCATAAAACGATTCGATGCGATGCGTATCCTTTTCTTTATAAAAGCAAGTATTCTTATGAATACTTGCTAAAACAACACTTAAGTCTCGTCTTTTAGAACGAGGATCCAACACCTTCTGTACTTCGTACGGATAGACATCGTATCGTTCATCCGTATGCACTTGTCTTGCAAAAAACGGAATCCGATGATTTTCCAAAAACGAAAAAGTAGAATCTAAATCTTGATGCGGTTTTAATAGAAACGTCCCATCGCCTGTATCGATGAGACGTTCTCCATTCACAATCTGAAAAGATCGAATCTTATAAGGTGCCTTACTCATGATTACTTGGCACGATCAATTTAGAACCGACTGGCAAAGTATCCAAATCGTTGTATTCTGCTAAAGCATCTCTACTAGTCTGATATTTGGAAATGACGTTCTCTAAAGTATCAGACTCCCGCATGATGTAGACGTGATACTTGCAAAACGTGTCTGATGAGTCTGCTAGATTAGAAAAAATAGATGGTAAATCACTTGATTCACTTTTATCAGTTCCTAAATTCGTAACTTCTACCGGAATCGGCTGAGCAGGAAAAATGATATTTTCTTTTTCTGGCGTTGAATTACTAATCATTTCTTGGTTGGGAACAGCATCGGTTAAATCTTGATCAGTGAGTTCTAACAATTCTGTATTCTCTTCCATACTGGCAACGGGCTCTTCTAATGGTGCTTCTCTGTCTTCTAAAAGATTCATTTCCTCTTCCTCTAGTTGCACATTATCTAATGGATCTTCTTTCATCGGTTGTAATTCTTCCTCTTTTGCATCATCTTCGATACGCGAAGAAGTAGATATAACTTCGACCTCTTCTGGCACTTGGACTTCTACTAGATTTTGTAATTTGACATCGATATGAACCAAAACACTCTGTGAAGTAGGAATCTCATAATAAAAATCATCAATATCAAACAGAACCTGACTAGCATCGTACTTCGGATCGATTGCAATCGTACAAGGTATGACCTCGTGAAATGATTCTTTCTCCAATGTATCTTTTACTTGATACGTACCACTAATGGTAAAACTACCTTCTACAGTTTGCTCTTCTAACTGTAAATCGTGATCCAATGAAATCGAAGTCACTTCCGTAATTTCATCTGGAAATGAAAGTTCTTTTTCAAAGGAAACCTTTTTTTCCATATAATCCCTCTTTTCTAATAATGTATATGAGGGAAAAATAGAAAACATGAAAAAAAGAATCATTCCTGATTCCTTTTGTTTAAAGACTCGTACTGTTTCACTCTTTTTAATCCTTTTGCTGCTTGTACATTGTATGGAAACCTGTTCTCTGTAGAAAGTATCGTTAACACGGCTTTTAAATCACTCTTTAAAGTAGGAAGCAAATTACTCTCACAAAACGAAATTAAATAAGAAATCGTGCCGAGATAAGATGGATCATCTTTCACAATATTACCTAGCAAAAGGTTTGTAAAATTATCAAAGTCCATCAAAGTTGCTGTAATTACTTCTTCATCGGATAATAACCCAACTTCCGGACAATGCTTTAAAACAAAACGTGATTTTAGGAAGTGTTCTTTTAAACTCAACCGATGGAGAGTTTCATAAACTAAGAATTCGTATTTGTACTGCATCCAATCTTCTTCCTTCAAAGACTTCATCTGGTTCATCGAACGAATGAGGTCGTTTTCACATTCGCGAATCTCGTCATCTTGAAATTTACCTCGCATCTTTGCGATAAGAGAAGAAACACGGTCTAGTAATTCTGGATGAAGAAATAAAAATCCTGGTATGACTTCTTCTTCCACAACAGGCATCGTTTCACTTTCCATTGTCATCAAAAACGATTGATATGCCCATTTATCTTGATAAATCTGATAAAGTTGCTCTGCATCGCATAAAAGAAGCATCTTTTTCGCATACAAATACCGATAGAGAGCCATCACGTCATCTGCTTCCTCTGGAAACCGTTCTAAAATAACATCAACTAAAGAATCATTCGCCATATAAATCCTCTTTTCTTTCGCACTTTGTCGTGTGATAAACTCGCTTTGCCAAACGATATTGACGACTACCCTCTTCCGTCTTGGGATAGAACTCTTTATGAGTAAAATGTCCTAACAAATCACGACAATACGATTGAAATACCTGCGCCACTTCCTGATTCTGGACCATTCTAGGATAATGAAATCCAATCTCATCTAAATGACTGACAAATGCCACCGTATAGATAAAGTCCGGATAGTTCGTACCATCGAAGATTTTCGTAGAATCAAAAGAACGGATGGATTCAAAGTTACAGTAATCGTTCCAAAAAAGTTCTTTGATATCTTCCTTTTGACAAAGAGAATAACGAGGAATACCACGATATCTCTTTTCTCTTCGCAAAGCCTCTTTTGCATTCTCTTGAAAGCGATTCTTTGGTCGCCACTGAAGAACTGTATTGCATCTCCTGATACAATCGTTTTCTAACTCCGTAATGGATGGTGACGAATACTTACCACGATTGCTAGCAATGAGATTGAACGCCTCTTCCCAAAACGCCTCATCTAAAAACATCCATTCGCCATCTTCCATTCCAAATCGGGTATAATACAAAAAGGATTCATATCGATTGGGATCGATTATGTAATTCTGAAAACACTCCGGACATGCATAAATCATTTTAGTTATAAAGTAGTTGGATAGTTCCCTCATCTTTCACGCGTCTCCTTTTTCCTTTGAACAGCTCTTTATAAATATCCTGATACTGATCGACCAAAACAAACTTGGTATCTTTTCGTATCTCATCAGGAATCTCCTCTAAATCTTTCTCGTTCAAACGTGGAATAAAAATCTTTCTGACGCCACCACGATGTGCTCCAATCGATTTTTCTTTCAATCCTCCAATTGGCAAAACTTTTCCTTGTAACGTCATCTCTCCTGTCATCGCAACACTAGGACTTACCTTCGTCTTTGTAAACAAAGAAAGTAAGGCCGTCGTTAACGTGACACCTGCAGAAGGTCCATCTTTTGGGACAGCCCCTTCTGGAACGTGAATATGAATTGAACTCGTTTCAAATACTTCTGGATCAATGTGGAATTCTTCGGCATGTGCCTTGATGTAAGACAACGATATCATTGCAGATTCTTTCATGACTTCCCCTAGTTTTCCAGTTAAAATCAGTTCCCCTTTTCCTTTGAACGAAGTTGCTTCAATCGGTAATAAGTCGCCACCAAAAGACGTATAAGCAAGTCCGTTTACGACACCGATTCGACCAGTATTCATATCGGAATCATTATATAGATACTTCACTTTTCCTAAGTAAGTTTCGATATCGTCTTCCTCTACAACACGAGCTTCCGTTTTCTTGTTCAACAACCGGTCCATGACAATTTTTCGTAAAATGCTAGCAATCACTCTCTCTAAATCACGAACTCCTGCCTCTTTGGTATAATTTCTCACTATCTTTAAAAGTGCTGCATCTGTAAATGTAACTTCTTCTTCACTGAGACCATGTTCTTTTAACTCTTTCGAAATTAAATGTGTCTTGGCAATGGCAACTTTCTCAAACTCCGTATAAGAAGATAACTCTACGACTTCTAACCGATCCTGAAGCTCGGTTGGAATCTGATCCAAATAGTTAGCAGTCGTAATGAACATTACTTTCGATAAATCGTATTCTTCATCTAAGTAATGGTCCATAAATTTATTGTTTTGCTCTGGATCTAAAACCTCTAACAAACTACTAGCTGGATCACCGTGATTACTCTTAGACATCTTGTCGATTTCATCGATTAAGAAAACCGGATTCACCGTACCTGCCTTCTTCATTCCTTGAATGATAAGACCTGGTAATGCTCCAACATAAGTCCTACGATGTCCGACAATTTCTGCTTCATCGTTTACACCACCGACACTGATTTTGGTAAATGTCCGTCCTAAACTTTTAGCAATTGCCATCGCAAGAGATGTTTTACCGACACCAGGAGGCCCAACCAAACAAAGAATTGGACTTCTCAAATTGTTCGTATTCTGCTTGACTGCTAGATATTCCAAGATACGAGTTTTGACACTTTCTAAGGCATAATGAGACGCATCTAAACTCTTCTTGACTTCACTAATATCGGAAACATCTTTCGTCTCTTTCGTCCAAGGAATTGCCAAAAACCAATCCAAATAACTTTTAATCATCGATAACTCTGGACTAGCAGAAGGTGTCTGTTCGTATTTACTGACCTCGCATAACAAATTCTCACGAATTTTATCACTACATCCCAATTTGTTAATTTTTTCCCGTAGATCATCGATTTCTTGATCTTTATCGTATCCTTCACCAAGTTCATCTTTAATTAATTTAATTTTTTCTTTTAAAATAAATTCTTTTTGATTCTTATCTAACTCGTGTGATAAACGACTTTCAATCTTTCGTTCCAATTCGCTAATTTGCATATCTTTGTCCATATCTTCTAAAAGCATCATGGCACGTGCAGTCGCGTCCATCTCGATTAAATAAACATACTTACGATTCCGATCTAACGGCATTGCCATCGAAATCAAATCGGTAAGTTCGGATAAATCGTGAATCTCATTCAAAGAAGATATCAAACTGTTACTCATGTAAGAGACATCATCGATATATTGAGTAAGTGCATTCTTTAAACTTCTGATATATGCTTCTTCTTCCAAAGCAGAAATTTCTTTTTTAGAAGATACTTTTAAAACACACTCGATTAAGTCATCTTCTTTGGTATAAGATAATACTTCACCACGATCCAATCCCATCAAAGCAACCCGAGTTTTTCCGTTCGGCATATCCATGTGCATTTTAACTTCTGCAATCACACCAATTTTTGGTAACTCAGATACATCTGGATCCACTTCTAACTCGTCTTTTGGGACGACAACCAATATTTGATTTTTATAATACGCTTCACTAAGCGATAACAACTGTTTTTGAGGTAAGGTGTCAAATTCCATGCGTACTTCACTATGCGGAAATACAACAACATCACGGATGACAAGTACCGGCAAGTTTGTTTTTAACATAAAAAGACTCCTCCTAAAATCATCAAATCTTATTATAACGGGATATTCTGAAAAAGCAAAGAAAAAGATACATTTTTCAAAATGTACCTCGTCTAATTATGACAATTTTGTGATGACCGCATACCCATTACCAGTATTTCCTAACATTGTATCTTGACCAGTATAAGTAGGAACAAGTTCATCTCCACTAATTAACTGAACTGCAGTAAGACCAGATGCTACATAACTAGATCCACCGCCAGCACCAGCATGTTCTCTAGCGGAACCACCACCACCGTAGTAGCCGCCTCCGCCGCCAGCACCGCCATATCCTCCTTCATAAAGACTCATATTGCCACCTTTTCCGAAGGATCCACAGCCCGCTGTAGTAGAAATAGAACACCCTGCTCTAGATTGGGTTGCACCAGCACCACACAAAGAATTATATAGAGAGTTATACGTGTCATATCCATCCTTACCAGCAGCCCCGCCACCAGCGCCGCCGATACCTTGGTTTCCAGTACCGCCGCCACCACCAGCAACAATTAAAATAGAAGACTGTTTCGTTTGTAAAGAATCTAAAGTACCTGTGCTAGTAGCTATATGAGTAGCACCACCACCGCCGGCACCGGACTGTGTTCCTTCACTACCAGTGGCAATACCACCATCACCACCACCATTATAACCGCCATCATAATGTTCGCCAGTGCCACCTACAACAATATAAAGTTTGGAATTATAAGTTAATGTAACTGTACCTGTTGCATAACCACCATTTCCTGCTGTTCCACCTAAAGTACCACCGGATGCCCCCCACACTTCTAATTTATATTTTCCTGTTGATGGAACTGTAAATGTTTCTGGAACGCCCGAATAACGAAAAGTCCATCTTCTCTTAGTAGATGCATTTAATTCATCTTTAATGGCATCGACAATCGTCGTATTGTTCTTTCGAATTCCTGAATCGATTGCTAAAATTAAAATTAAAGTTAAAACTGCTAAAGACCCGACACTATAAATGATAATAGAAATCGCAAATCCTTTATTGTTTAGTTTCATAGCTCCACCGCCTTATTCTAAACATAATTATAGCAAAAAAGAAAAAAAAAGAAAATGCAACTTATGCATTTTTCTCTTTTAACAAATCAATTGTCTTACGAATTTGCATATCGTATTTAATCATTTCGATACCACCGAATGCTTTTAAGAAAGCATCTTTTTCCATTTGATACTTCTTAGCAAGATCTTCAGCTTCAGCAGAAGCATCTTCATCACTAATTTCAATATGTTCTAGTTCAGCAATATGCTCTAACATCAAACGATATAGAACGTGTTCTTTTGCTTCGCCTTCCATTTGATGACGAAGGTCTCCTTCTGTCATCTTTGTAAATTGATAGTAAGTTTCGATGGAAATTCCTTGCATCTTAAGTTGTTCAGCAAATCTTCCAACCATGTTATCTAACTCTTCACTGATCATTTCATCTGGAATATCGACTGTTACATTTTCAGCAACTGCTTTTAAGATATCATCGGCATACTTGTTTTCTGCATCTTCCATCTTATGAGCTTCGATATTCTTCTTGATTTCTTCTTCTAAACTTTCCTTAGAGTCAACTCCTGGCATAGCCAAATCTTCAAAGAAATCTTTATCTAATTTTCTCTTTTCTTTGGCTTTTACTTCGTGAACTTTAACTTTGAACGTTACTTCTTTTCCTTTTAAATCATCATGTGGATAATCTTCTGGGAACGTAACTTGAATATCTTTTTCTTCTTCGCTCTTCATTCCGATTAATTGTTCTTCAAATCCAGGAATAAATGTATTGCTTCCGATTTGTAAAGAGTAATTTTCTCCCTTTCCACCTTCGAATGCAACACCATCTTTAAATCCTTCAAAATCGATAACGGCAACATCACCATCTGCAACTGGACCATCTTTTACAACCATTTCAGAATAACGATCTAATGTTGCATCAACTGCTTCTTGGATTTCTTTCTTCGTAACTTCCATACTTTGTTTCTTAACTTTTAATCCAGTGTATTTACTAATTTGCACTTCTGGTTTTGCAATCAAAGAGAATGTGAACGTTACACCATTTTCGTTAATTTCTTTCAAATCTACTTTTGGTTGTACGACAGGTTCAACTTTAGATTGTTCCAATGCTTTTAAGAATGCATCTTGTAAAACAAGGTCAGCTGCGTCTAAAAATAAAGATTCTTTTCCAAATTTCTTTTCATAAATATCTCTTGGTACATGACCTTTACGGAAGCCATCGACTTTCACTTCTTTTTGTTTCTTTTCGAATGTCTTATCCAAAGCTTCTTGCCATTCTTCACCCTTAATTTCAATATCTACTAAAACAGGAGATGTCTTTTTCTTTTCAGCACCTGTTTCTTTTTTTGTTACCTTTTTCTTTGTTTCTTTCTTTTCTGCCATAATAGCACCTCCAACACTTTCTTATTATATCTTAAATCCATTTAGAAAACAAGCAAAAGAAAAGATATGTTTCCATATCTGCTTCTTTATTTGATAGATGTAATTTTTACTTGGTAAGATCCATTTGGACTTTCTACTGTAACGATGTCTCCTACCTTCTTGCTAATCAAAGCTTTGGCAATTGGAGATTCATTGGAAATTTTAAATGCGAATGGATCTGCTTCTTGACTTCCAACGATGGTATACTCGTCTTCTTCATCTTCATCATCTAAATACTCGATAGCGACAGTAGACCCGATACCAACTTTATCCTTAGAAGCTTCCTTGATGATTTCAGCATTTTCAAGCATTACTTCCACTTGTTTGATTCTACCTTCGATTTCTGCTTGTTCAGCACGTGCAGCATCGTAATCGGCATTTTCTGACAAATCTCCTAGTGCTCTCGCTTCCTTAATTGCATTTATGTTCGCTGGACGTTTGACATTGATCAAATCATCTAGTTCCTTCTTTAAATTTTCATAGCCTTGCTCAGTAAGATAAACCTTTTTTTTATCACTCATGATGGGCCCCTCCTTCATAAATCTTTTAACATTATACTACAAAACAATAAAAATGTCAATCATTTTCTGTTGACACTGATAGAAATAGAATATGCCAATAACGAAAAAAGATGACTATTTTCGCTTGTTATAACAAGCAATTAAATAATCATCTGTCATACCACTTAAAAAGTCGATTACCATCCTTTTGGCAGAAGTACTTTCTAAATACTTAGCATCTTTTCCACGTAAGAACGATGTATAAATTTCACTGCTTTCGTTTTTCGTTTCCAAATCGTTCAAGTACACCTTGTACAAATAGTTGAACTCAATTGTCAAAATCTCAATTTGTTCTTTGGTATTGGCCTTATCATAAATATGTTGATAATTGAATTTTTTTAAGTCGACAATGGCCCGAAATACTTCTGGACTCATCGAGATGTAAGGTTTTCCCAAACTGTGATCGATGATATCCAAAATAATCGTATTGACAATAGAAGAATTCGTATTACCTAAAACATCCGTAATCGATTGCGGAATTTCTTCTTTCTTTAAAACGCCTAAACGAACGGCATCTTCGATATCGCGTCCTAAGTATCCAATCAAATCACTGATACGAACGACACATCCTTCCAACGTCATTGGACGCAACTTGGTAAGCATCGCCGGATCCTTATAACACTGCTCATATTCTTTCAAAAACGACTCTTTCGTCTTTGCAACAGGTTCGTATTTCGATGAGACAAATTCACCGTTATGACAAAGAATGCCATCCAGTACTTGTAATGTCAGATTGTTCCCTTTCCCATTTCTTTCTAAATCCATATAGACACGAACACCCTGTACGTTATGAGCAAATACTTCTCCTAACTCGTGCATCGATATTTCGTTTAAAATGTGTTCTCCTGTATGGCCGATTGGAGTATGTCCAATATCGTGTCCCAAAGCGATTGCTTCCGTTAAATCCTCATTCAAATTGAGTGCCCGCGCAATCGTTCTAGCAATTTTGGAAACCAATTGCACATGAATCATTCGTTTGCTGATATGGTCGTTGGATGCAAACGAAAATACTTGTGTCTTATCACTATATCGCGTATAAGATAGAGAATAGATAATACGGTCGATATCGTGATAAAACTGCGGCCTAATCTCCGTATCCGAAAACGATTCTTCTTGAAAACGAATGGCAGCTTCGTTTTTCGTAGCATACAAACTTAAATACGATTCTTTATTTAAAAAGTTGGCGCGCACGTACTTTAATTTTTTCGAATCCACGTAACTCCTCTCTTTCCTCTTGAATTTGTTGACATAATTTTTGGATTGCTTCTTTGTTTCCCTCTAAATACGCAATCGCTTGTTGTTCACTCACTAAATGTTCTGAAGAAATATCCGCTTGTAAAATAAATTTCATTCCTTCTTTTATGGGTTTAATTTGTTTTAAAGCAGGAACTAAACAATCTGTTGATAATTCATAAAAATGTTGTTTTTCCTCTTTCACAATAATCGAATCGATGAAGGTCACCACATTTCCAGCATCTTTCCGATAATAACCAACTTGATACAAATTCATACTTCTCTACCTCCTTTTTATTCCTTTGAAACAGGAACTCGCATCATGGAACTTTCTAAAATCTCCTCCTCGATTGGTAAATATAAGATTTGTTCAGGATGATTAGCAATTTCTACCGAATTTCCATCTTCATCCAAAATCTCTTTTATAGTATACGAAACTACGTTTCCATTGGGCATGATAAATTCCACAGAATCGGAAACTTTAAAGTAATTTCGTTGTGATATTTTCACTTGTTTTTTTTCTACGTCATACCCTAAGACATATGCTAGATAATCTTGATTGGAAGCCTCTTGTCTTCCCGTATAGTACTGATCACTCATATCCGCTTCATGAAAATAATAATGAGTACTCGTAGCTCGGTTTGCTACTCTAGATAACGTTTTCTCCATCTCTTCCATCAAATCATCCGTCAAACGATTCTCATAGTAAGCATCGATCAACTTCCGGTAGCACCCGATTACCGTAGCAAGATAGTAAGGCGAACGCATTCTACCTTCTACCTTTAGACTTTTTACGCCGGCTTTGATTAGTTCTTGAACGTGATGAGACATGTTTAAATCTTTGGTAGCCATCGTAAACTTTTGGTCGTGATGATCGATATTGAATGCAAAGCGACAAATTTGTGCACATCCGCCACGATTGGAATCACGGTTCGTCAAATAGTTGGATAACACACATCGTCCACTGTAAAATGTGCACATCGCTCCGTGAATGAACACTTCCAAATCAACTGGACATGCGGCATGAATTTCGGCAATTTCCGATACTGATAATTCACGCGCTAATACGACCCGTTTAACACCTTGATCAGCAAAGAACTGAACACTCTTTAAGTTCGTCGTCGATTCTTGTGTTGAAACGTGAACTTCCACTGATGGATAGTGCTCTACTAAATAGGATATGAGCATGACATCACTTACGATAAACGCATCGATGCCCGCGTCGACAACTTGGGCAATATAATCATAAACACCATCTAAATCCTCGTTATGAAAGACGATGTTCAAAGTCAAATATACTTTTTTCCCCAACTTATGAGCAAATTCACAACCTTCTTTAATCTCATCGATTGAAAAATTCGTTGCATTCGCCCGCAAACTGTACTCTTGTCCACCGATATAGACGGCATCGGCTCCGTACAACAATGTAATTTTTAAACGTTCCAAATCACCTGCTGGTGATAATAATTCTACTCTATCCATTTTTCTTCACCTTGTATATTGTCTTTTTATAAAAGAAACCAGTATAAGATCCAATCAGAGAATTCATTCGAGAAACAGCATTCTCTTTATCTTCTTTCCCAGCAATGATATTTTGAAACGTTTCGATAACTTCCCTCATCAAGGGTTCATCCCCATCTTCATAGACGAGTCCATAAGAAAAGTTTGCATCCTTAAGAGCAAATAACGGTTCGGTACCATTTAAGAAACGATGATAGAAAAATGTCGTTCCGGTCGAATCTTCTCGTAAAAGATACGGATCATGACCAACACTTTCCTGAATCTCATACGGTCTTTCTTCTTTTTCTTCTTGAATCGATGCAAAGTAATTCGACAACAACTTCCGTTTTGAATGTGCAATAATGGGATATCCAAAAATAGTTGCCATCAACTTCATATCGGTATGTTTTTTTATTTCTAACATCTCTTCTAGAGTAATTTCAGAAGAAAGAAGTGCGTAGGATACTCCCTCACGGAAGTAATAATTACATGTTTGATAATTTGTGACAAGGTGAGTTTGATTCCAAACGATTGGTATCTTCAAATGAAGTTCTTGAGCCAATCTTAAAATTGCCAAATCGTAAAAGAAAATTCCGGCAATCGGTAACGAATCCAATTCCTTTAAAATAGATTCTACGACTGGCAGTTCGTGATTAAACAAGTTTTTATTAAACGACAAAAAAATCTCTTCCTCTGGATACTTTTCACAAAGATTTCGAATTTCATCCACAGAAAGCGATGTTTTAAAATTCGTTGAAAAATCTCGAATGCCTACCAAAAACGAATGGACACCCAAGTCGCGAAAACGATTAAATTCTAAATTGTTTGGAACTACTAATAACTTCATATGAACACCCGAGTACATTATATCATAATTTTTTTATTTGCAAAGAAAAAAGAAGAGGTTATCTTCTTTCGGTTACAGCGATGCCATCCCCTACTTCGTGGATGACTGTCTTGTATTTTAAATTCGTTTGTAAATAAGAAATGTATTCTTTAATCTTGCGAACAAGACCTCGTACATTCTTACTTTGAATTTCATTTTCATCTTTGTTGACAAGTCCGTGAAAGCCCATATTATCTGTAATAATAAAGCCTTTTGGAGCAAGATTTTTTTCGTACCGTTCAAAAAACTTAATGTTTTGTCCCTTGGCAGCATCAATAAAAATCAAGTCGAACTCGCCTTCAATTTCTGCTTCCAAAGCATCTTTAAATATCAAAGTGATACGATCTTCTAAACCGAACAATTTGACATTCTTGACAGCTTCCAAATATCGTTCGCTATCACGTTCGATAGAAGTGATTTTAACATTAGGATCAGAAAGCGCCATCATGATAGCAGAATATCCAATGGCCGTACCAAGTTCCAAAACGGAACGAATACGATGTTCTTTGATGAAATTTGTAATGAAGTCTGCTGTCTCATCTACCATAATTGGAACATCTTTCATAGCAGCATACTGTTTTAACTTTTTGACTTCTTCAATTGTATTAAATGCTTCCTCTTTCAAAATAATCACCCTTTCTCATTCATAGAAAAGACTTATCGTCCTTGATTGATATCTTGTAATTCTAATTTTTTAGCCTCAAAATCTTGACTATTGTCGAAGAAAAACGTCTGTGCTAATTGAATGTTAGCAATAAAATACAAATAATCGGTTTCAGTCGGATGAATGGCAGCTTCGATACTAGATTTGGATACCGTACAGATTGGTCCAACTGGCAATTTTCCATTCATACTACCATCGATTAATCGCGTATTGTATGGACTTTGCGTCTGGTATTGTGCCGCAGTAAGCGCCTGTGTGGCATCGTCAATCCGCAAAGCATATCGAGTCGTAACATCACTTCCCAAACTCATGTTAGAATCGATACGATTGATAAATACACTGACGATATCAGCACGATCGTTACCGATTCCCTCTTTTTCTGCCATACTAGCAAGAGTTAATAACTCATGAACAGAAAAACGACTTGCTTCGATATCAGAACGATACGGTTCTAACACTTGTTCCATCTCATCCAACATCGTTGCAAATATCGTCTCAATAGAAACATCTTTTGAAGCGAAGTTATAAGTGTCCGGGAATAAATATCCTTCTAACGAATAATAAATTTCAGGATTTTTAATAGCATCTGTTAAAAACCAATACTCTTCAATTAAAGAATCCAAATACGTTTCATCTTCTAATAAAGCGAAAACTTCATCTTCCGTATGATTTGTATTGCTTGCAATCAAACGAGCAACCTCACGCATCGTAATTCCTTCTCGAAACTGAATTTGAATCTCATTTGGATTATAATTATTACCCGCTGTAAGTGTATCGACAATCGTCTCTACATTCATACTAGGACTTAACGTATAAACACCTGCTTTTAAATCATTTACCTGAAATATTTTTAAATAAATAAGAAAAAATGTTTTGCTACGAATCAGTCCTTCCTGCTCTAGTTGCTCTGCAATTTGAGAAGAAGAAGAACCGGAAGCAATCGTTACTTCCTTTGTCTCTTCGCTAGAAGAAACAGCAGAAATATTATAGTTGTATACGGTACATGCGCAAATAATAGCCGTAGCCACTAAAATTAACACGCATAACATAATTGTGCTTAATTTTTTCATACTTACTCCTTAGCAGAAACTTATTGATTCGTAGAACCTTCTTCTGAAGAAGCATCTTGCTTATTGCGAACTTCTTCTTGTAAAGTTTCTAAAATCGTTTCAATTACTTTCCACTCTTTTTCAGTTGTAATCGGTTCTAATTTTGTATTTTCATCATTTGGATCAAAGATAGAAGCAAATACTTGAATGTTTCCCTCTTGGTCTCTTGAGTTATCTGTATAGACAATGTAGCTTTTCTTCGTTTCATCACTATCGAATGTAAATAGGACATTACAAGTAACTTCAGTCCCATCATTCGTAATTAATTTAAATGTATTTTTATCCATATTATATTCTTCCTTTCTGATCTAAATAACTTTGTAAAATAATGGTAGCAGCAACCCCGTCTACTACTTGACGACGTTTTTTGCGCGAGGTGTCATTTTGAAGTAAAACATGTTGAGCCTGTACAGTCGTAAGGCGTTCATCGATCAAATGAACCGGTAAGCCAAGATGACTTTCTAATTCATGCTGAAACCAGATACTGAGATTTCCTTTTTCGCCAATCGTGTTGTTCATGTTTTTAGGAAGACCCAGTACAATCTCATCCACTTTTTTTTCTTTGACAATTTCTTGAATTTTTGGAATCAAAGACGAGTATTCTTCATTATGACGAATCACCCCATAATTGCTAGCAATCGTTCCTGTTACATCAGAAACAGCAACTCCTAACGTACGGCTTCCTAAATCGAGTCCTAAATAACGCACTACTTGATGTACTCCTTTAAAAGCAACGCAACAATCGTACTACGATCCAGTTTTGTTATCTTTTTTCTAGCATCTTGATACGACGAAATAAACCCAGGATCCCCACTGATTAAGTATCCAACAATTTGATTCGTCGGATTGTATCCTTTCTCTCTTAAGGAATCCCAAACTTCTCGTAATGTATTTCTTACTTCTGTATGTGCCAAATCATCCAAAGAAAACGCTTTGGTTTTCTCTAACTCCATATGATCACCATCCAATACATAACAATATCATAGCATAATTTGAGCATCCTTTTCAAGATGACGGAACAGAAAAAAACTTGGTTTTCCAAGTTTTTTATCGATAATTTCTAAACTAACTTTTAAAGTTACATGCCGCCAAAATACTTTCTCGATTAAATCCAACTGTTTCAATGATAGAATTACTACTTTCTGGATTCCTCTCTTCCAATCTGCTCATACCAGTTCGCAACCCAGATCGATAAGATTTTTTCCAAAACCATTTGTATAGACCAATATAATAAATTCCTGTTATCGGTTAAATACATGTACTGTTACAAATACACTCGCACTGCGACCAACACAATCATCCGAGAGATTATTTAACTTCCAAACAGATATGATGTCACTACAGGTACTGCAGCCAAAGCAATCACGCCTAAAATGACAACGACCGCTATTAGTTCAATTAATGTAAACCCTTTTCTATTACTTTTTTTCATAGAATCACCAGCTTTTAATCTTCTTCAGGTAGAATGATTCCAGTTTCATCCTCTTTTTGTTCAATAACCGTTACTTCTGGTAACGTCAAATCTGTAACAGCATTAAAATCACTAAATACATATTCAAAATTGACACCATCTAGTTGAAACGTCAACGAAGATAAATATTCACCGTTACTATTAACTGTAATTACAACATCATCCGTAATGGATTCAAAATCGATATCAGCAATTTCTTTAACAATGTCCAAATAAGTGAACATATAATTATATGCTTGCAAATTAGGAATAACGTACTCGACAGTATCATCATCCACAACATTCTTTGCACTATTTTGATCAAGTACCGTATAAATAGCTTTTAAGTCATAAATTCCTTCAAAATGATCCATCGTATTTCCAATTTCACTCAAATAATATAAATCTAAATTCTCATAATCGACAAAATATCTGCTAAGTAGTGACTCATCTGGTGTCGTTTTCTGCTCTGTAATCTCTTGATAAGAATCATCGATATTACTAGTAAAAACCAAAGAACTATCATCTTTAGAAATCGTGAACTGGATTTTATAGTTCGTTGCATTTACCGTATTGTTATAAATATCTTCAAACAATACATCTTGCCCAGTACCGCCTCCATTATTCTCTTTCTTACCATCTAAAACAAATATCAGAACAAGGGCCAAAATAATGACCAAAACTCCTGCCAATCCTATCCACAAAAATAGTTTGTTTTTACGTACTACTGATTTCTGATTCATATATAACACTCTCCCACTCTACTTTTCTACTATAAAATAAATCAGAAAAGAAATCAACTCAAGAAAATAGAATATGGATTTTTCAAAACAAAAAAACACATACAAATATTCATATATCGATATTGTATGTGTTTATATATTTTATTGTTGAACCATAAATGGATTGTACATAGAACGATTTCCAGCCGCATCCTCAACGACAACCCCTAAATAGCCAAACGGAACATATCCAATATAACTCGTCATTTCAATACCAGAATCTAACAAATATTGACCAATGCAATCATCAACAGAGAAAGTAGATGTTGGTGCCAAACAAACGTAGTATTTTAACTGTAAAGCATCCGTTATGTTATCTGTTGCCGGAGTCCAATAATGATTGATAATATCACCAATCTGTGAGTAAGAGATTTGACCATCTGAAATCGTTGGTGCAACCGTATCAATCATCGATTCATAGAACGTCTCTAGTACTTCAGAAGAGCCAGATAAGATGCGAGCTTCAATCGTACAATTAGATGTAATGTCAAAGGATGTAGAAGTAGAAACTGTATTCCAAGTATTACCATCAATACGATATTGATAAGTTGCTCCATTAACTTCTGGATAAGTAATCGTTACAGTTTTTTTAGAAGCCCAACCTGTTATATTGGTTGTAATAACAGGCTTGGTAACTTCTTGTAAAGTTACTGTTAAAATATCGGAAGTGTAAGATCCTCCACCCAAACGGTCGACAACACGAACCTGGAATGGCAAACTAGTATTGATAGATAGATTACTGCAAGTATAACTAGAATCTGTAGTAGCAGCACTCCAAGTATAACCACATAAATAATAGTATTCCTGTACTCTCGAAGAATCGGATACACTAGCATTTAAAGTTACACTAGAAGCGGTTTGTGATGCAACATTAAGAGAAACAGATAGTGGATCAACATTTTCATCAGGAGTTGCGATTGGAGGCGTTGGCGTTACTGGTGTTTCGCTATCTGAATCATCTGGTGATGTAACATCATTTTCTATAATATTATCGATAGTAACGGTTACTAATTCGCTACTTCCATCAGTTGCAACAACAACGTACATTACATTAACATTACTTGTAAATGTCTTGCTAATGCTCATCATATCTTCTGATAAAACCCAACCAGAGAGTCCTAACAACTGCTTAGATGATGTGATAGTAACTGTCACAGATTCTACTGAATCAATTAAATTAGAATACGATACATCTAACGTTAATTCTGTATTAGATGCATCCAAGCTTTCTTGATTTTCAAAAATTGAAACAGTTCTAATTGCTTGTCCTTCGTTTCCTGCATCATCAACAATACTGTATTCAATGATATAAACCCCAACAGTAGCAGTCGAAATCTGATCAACCGGTTCTTGTTTTTCACCATTTACATGATAATAATTTGTTTGAACTTGATCTACCGTAAGGGAATCGTCAACGTTATCTGTAACAACTGCTACACCTGGATCTGTAAATTCACTACCCTTTAATAACTTTACTTGATAATCCCCATTTAACATAATAACTGGAGCAGTCTTATCTTCTAAGTTAGCCTCTGAAGTATTAATCTTACGGAAATAGAAATTTCCTTTAAAAGAAGCACTCGAAGTATCTACATTCGTTTCATCTGTAATCCAAAAAGATATTTCTAGTTCATCCGTATCAGAAGAAGCAATTTCTTGTTTTGTAAGAAGTAAATACGTACTACTCAATGTATCTAAAGTAACAGGTCGCAGTACAAATTCACCATTTTTTAAAATTGCCACTTTAATATCCGAACGACTAATACCATTCATTTCTACATCCGTCAAAGTCAAACGATAATAAGCTGTATCATCACTAACATTTTTAATTCGAATGGTATTGAACTGTTTCAATCCATCTTCGTCATTTAATTTATCTCTGCTTTTCAAGGAAAATGATTGATTACCGGTAATTTCAAAAGTATCGTCTATCAATTGCGATTTAGGTGCAAAAAGTAAAAAGCCAGCAATAACTAAAACAATCCCCACAATCAGTAACAGGAGTGCTAATAATTTTATATTAAATTTACTCTTTTTCATTGCTATTATCCTCCTTAATTACTCATATAAATATTTTTAACAACAGAACACATATTGGTTCCTTGATCAGAAGATGTATATAGTTGGAAACTTGTATTGCCATTTGTATTCCAATTAAACCATTGTGTTGCTTTATCATTTTGTGTACTCATGCTTGTACTAGCAACTGGTTTGACCTCTAATCGAACATATCTACCAGCCTGAGCTGAATATCCAATCCATTCGACATTAATTTTGTTGAATCGATCAACTCCTGAAATATTTCCAATGTTTTGATAAGATATTTCATCTTCGTTATGATGCTCATTCGTTCCAGCCCATTTTCCTGAACTTACAAATCCGCTGATGTTATATTGTTGAGCGCCTTGATTAACAACAACCCATTGACGTGTGACACTCCAACCAGCTGATAAGTTTTGATTCGATGAGAATGTTTGTCTAGAACTAGCGCCATATCCGCTCCAAGTTGTAAACGTGTATTCGCGTCCGCCTCCATCACGATTTCTAGAAATCGCACCCGCTAGAGTAAAGGTTGGATTAGTAGCTGCACCATTCGTATTGTAGTATGCTGTACCAGATTGTGTTCCTGGTGTACTATTTCCTCCATTTGCATTATAGCTAACTGTTATTGTCTTGGTATAAACAGCATAGAAAGTCGTACTATTGGATAGAGAAACAGATTGTCCAGCAGTATAACTTCTAGAAGTCGCGGACGTATCCGTGCGATATCCAGAGAATGAATAGCCGGAAACAGAACCATAACTAGTTGGCAATGTTACATTTCCTGAAACTGTATTGTTGTAAACCGTCACACTTGCCGTTGTAACAGTACTACGATTCGAACCAGAATATACAGTCGCTGCAATTGTCTTTTTAAAGATTGCATAAAGTGTTGCATTATTAGATGGCATCGTGTAACTACTTAATCCCGTTGTAGCATTTCTATCAGTGTTCCATCCCACGAACGTATATCCACTTTTCGAAGCTGTAACAGATAAATCAGCATTAGACCCAAAGCTTACAGAAGCACTGGTTCTAGTAGCACTAGAACCTCCATTGGCAGAATAGTTATAAGTTAATGTATAACTATTGACATTCCAATGAGCATAAATCGTATGATTTTGATGTTGTGAAACTTTAGTTGTCGAAGTAACTTGCGTACCGCCCGTTGCAGATGTATACCATCCAGCAAAAGCATAGCCAGTTCTAGTCGGTGTTGCCAATGCTCCATAAGTGCTACCATAAACAACCGTCTTAGACGTTGGAGATACAGTTCCCCCATTTGCATTATATGATACCGTAAAATTCTTATTGATACGAATCGTAAATGTTACCGTGTTTGTACTACGATTTCCAACGTTATCGACAGCTTTTACACGGAATGTCGTGTTTGTTGTTTCATTAATTGTCCAATTAGATGGAACATCACGCCAAGTAGTACCACCATCCGTAGAATAAATGAATTTCTGGAATCCAGAGTGATCATCAATTCCTTCTAATTCAATATGAACATCTTGATATGTAGTAGCGCCTTGTGTGTATCCTCTACCATCTTCTACTGTTGTAAGTGTTGCATTAATCATTCGTGGTGCTGTTTTATCAACCATCATATGGAAAGTTGTCGTATCACTTTCATTTCCATCATTATCGACAGCTTTGACTAACACATTACCATTGAAAGTCTCCGTTTCTGTATATCCGGAAGCGACTGTCGTCCAACTAGCACCACCATCTTTTGAATACATGAATTCTTTAATACCAGAACCATCGACAACCGTTCCAGAACAAGAAGTATTATCAGTAGATGCAAATGACACAACAACATTGGAACCAGTCCAATTTCTACCATCATAACTTGCACCATTGGCTGTCATTGTGACAACAGGACTAGTTGGTTTACTAATATCCTTAACAGTAACACGCGTAATTGCTGTCAAACCACCATATGCATAATTCAAATTAAATGTACCTGTTTGTGTCGTATCAACTGTAGATGGAGAAGGCATTACATATCGTTCTACACTTTCACCATGCAAAATAACTTGAGCTCGCAAATCAATACCGTATGTCGTTAAGTGATCTTCAAAATTTTCACATTGATTAACTGTGAAATCCGCCGGATTATCGATTCGGTCCGTTGGATTGGACTCAAAATTACAATCAGTTGATTGATATTTACTACATGAAAGACATGCCTTGTAACTTAATTTTGCATTAAAATCAGTATCTGTAGCATCGTTCATAATAATTGCAAAACTATTATTTTCATCACAATATGAACCTTGCTTAGCTGGATCAGCAATCGGATCCAAATATCCATTTGCAATTAAGACAGATGCCGGAACAGTAACATAGTTTCCCCCATCCGGAACGCTATATTGACTGCATACTTCCAAATCTCCAACACCTGCACAATCAGCAAACATGTTGTAAGCAGCATCAGCCAAATTTTGTTCAGCAATCTTATATGCATCATTTTGGGCGCCTGATAAATAATAGGTAACAGCTGGAACCGCAATTAAAGCAATCACGCCTAAAATGACAACGACCGCTATTAGTTCAATTAATGTAAACCCTTTTCTATTACTTTTTTTCATAGAATCACCAGCTTTTAATCTTCTTCAGGTAGAATGATTCCAGTTTCATCCTCTTTTTGTTCAATAACCGTTACTTCTGGTAACGTCAAATCTGTAACAGCATTAAAATCACTAAATACATATTCAAAATTGACACCATCTAGTTGAAACGTCAACGAAGATAAATATTCACCGTTACTATTAACTGTAATTACAACATCATCCGTAATGGATTCAAAATCGATATCAGCAATTTCTTTAACAATGTCCAAATAAGTGAACATATAATTATATGCTTGCAAATTAGGAATAACGTACTCGACAGTATCATCATCCACAACATTCTTTGCACTATTTTGATCAAGTACCGTATAAATAGCTTTTAAGTCATAAATTCCTTCAAAATGATCCATCGTATTTCCAATTTCACTCAAATAATATAAATCTAAATTCTCATAATCGACAAAATATCTGCTAAGTAGTGACTCATCTGGTGTCGTTTTCTGCTCTGTAATCTCTTGATAAGAATCATCGATATTACTAGTAAAAACCAAAGAACTATCATCTTTAGAAATCGTGAACTGGATTTTATAGTTCGTTGCATTTACCGTATTGTTGTAGGCATCATCAAATAAGACAGTTTGGCCAGTACTTCCACCATTATCATTCTTTTTACCACCTAAAGCAACAAAGAAAACAATTGCCAAAACGATTACTACAATAACAGCAATTCCAATAAATAAAAACATCTTTTTCTTTTGATTATTCAACTTTTTATTCATTTTCTTATTCATAAACATACACTCCTATCCTAATAAAAATTATAAAATAGATTGCCAAATAAATCAATTGAAAAAGAATAATAGAAATAAAAAAATCGGAAAAACTCCGATTTTAATGAGCTGCAAAAATTGCCATGTATCCTAAAAAAGCCGTAAACAAAATAAGTACAATCCACCCATTTACCTTTTCAAAAGTACTACTCTTATACTTGACACCCAACGCAAGTGTCATCAATACACCGCCAATTAAACCTCCAATATGTGCAAAATTATCAATTCCTGGAACCATAAATCCCAATAATAAATTGACAATAATTAACGGAATAATTTGACTTCTTAAAACGTTTCCTAAATAGACACGATAATGATATCCAAAATATAACAGAGAACCCAATAGTCCAAAGATAGCACCGGACGCACCAACAGATGCATAAGAGCTTACAGTAATCGATAACAAGCTGCCTGCTAAAGCACTAAATAAATAGATGAGACAAAACTTAAATTTACCCATGTAGCTTTCTACTTGACTGCCGACAATATACAGCGAATACATATTGACTACTAAATGTAGCAACCCGCCGTGAATAAATGCAGCGGTAAACAAACGATAATATTGTCCTGCTCGTACAGCATCACCATAGTTACAAAACAAATTCGTAATGTAATTAAAATGTCCTGACAACATCATAAGTAGAAAAATAACAACGTTAGCACCAATTAGTGCATATGTAACAACTGGCACTTTCGGTTCGAACACTTCTTGATTTCTCTTAGCATCGCTTAAATTCTTACGATTGATATCGTTCGTAATCTTCAAGAAAAGTTGCATCCCCTCTTCATTAAATTCCATCTTCTTTGTAATATCTGGCAGATGTTTTAAAACATCTTGATATTTATCTAAATCTTTTTCAGAATCTAAGTACATGCTATCGATACTCTTCTCTTCCGGCAATGTGAGATCATCACCGAGATCCGTATAGATACTGAGTGTTGGCAAATGAAATGAAAATGTCTTCGCCTTAATCTTAGACATAATACGTTTTGTTTTATAAACATCAAATTGCATTTGTTCCTCATTGTGAATATGACTAGATACAATTCTAACCACTTTATAATCACAATCCAAATTCTCTAACCAGATTTCATTTTCAATTCCCTGTAAGATAATCGGGTTGTAATTTAAATCCGTGATGAAATAATGCAATAACTTGATGACAATTTCATTTTTTTGATTAATAGAATCTTCCATGGAATCACACCCCTTATAACATAATATTATAACAAACTTATGAACTTTCTTCCAACTTTTCTAAATAATTTGTAAACTCTTTTGGAAGTTCAGCTTGAAAAGACATCTTTTTCTTTGTAAATGGATGAACAAATTCCATCTGATAAGAATGAAGAAATTGTCCAAAGTCTGTCTTAGAACCCTTCTTTTCATATAGTGGATCGTTGGTAACTGGATGCCCAATGTATGCCATATGAACACGTATCTGGTGAGTACGACCAGTCTCTAATCGTGCTTCCACTAACGTATTTTGTGAGTATCGCTTTAAAACTTTAAAATGCGTAATTGCTTCTTTTCCATGTTCAGCGACAACTGCCATCTTTTGACGGTCAGACGGATCTCGTCCAATTGGTGCATCGATGGTTCCTGTCTCGTGCATGATCTTACCATCAACCAAAGCTAAATAAATCCGTTTGATTTGTTTTTCCCGAATCATTTCAGATAACGCGTCCATCGCTTCACTTGTTTTGGCAACTACTAGTAAACCGGACGTATCTTTATCGATACGATGAACAATTCCAGGCCGAACATCCTTGGTCTTCTGTTTTCCAAAATAAAATAATAATGCATTGACGAGCGTGCCATGAAAATTACCTGCGCCAGGATGAACGACCATACCAGATGCTTTATTAATGACGATTAAGTATTCATCCTCATAGACAATATCAAGTGGAATCTCTTCCGGTCCAATCCATTCCTCTTCTTCCGGCATTTCACTCACATGGACAATTGTTCCAGGCCGACACTTCTTAGAAGCATTCACAATGTTGCCATCTACCGTTACTGCGCCAGCATCAATTAATTTAGCTACTTTACTACGACTAATTCCCATCTTACTGGAAAGAAATTGATCTAATCTAACGTTTTCTTCTTCGATTTCGAATTTCATAAACTTCACCTCGACATATTTCTATAAAAAGGAATCCAATTCCAATGACAATTCCCATATCAGCCAAATTAAAAACTGGAAATTGGTAACTTCCAAAAGTAAAACTCAAGAAATCAATCACATAACCATATAAAATGCGGTCGATTAAATTCCCTAAAATTCCACCCATGAGAAGTCCATATCCAAAAACACTAATTTTATTAAATTTTTTCTCATAACGCAAATATTCGTTGAGTACAATCAGTGCCACTGCACTAACCAAAACTAAGAAAAAAGTACTTCCACCTAAAATTCCCCATGCCGCACCGATATTATGTACCTTCTCTAATGTAAAAAAAGAACCGATGATAGGCACAGTAGAAATCAAGTATTCTTCTACCAAATATTTTGTAAATTGATCTAGCACAAACAAAACAATTGCTATAATATAAATGTTCTTTTTCAAAGATTCTTCACCACCAAAAATTATAGCAAAAAAAAATGACTATTACTAGCCATTTTTCATTTATTCTGTTGTACAAGTATAACCATTAGATTGTTTTACAGTAGCAATGTTTGCAATGCTTTCTCCTAAACTGTATTCAATATTGATTGGAGACTGAATTACAGTTTCTGGAGTTGCTGTCGGAGTAACTGTTTCTTCTGGAGTTGCCGTTGCATCTGGCGTAGCAGAAGGTGTTGGTGTTGCCGTTCCAGCTAAAGAGGCATTGTAATTTTGAATTTGTGCTAAATCATATAGTAAAGAACGAGTCAAAGAATTTGCAACTGTCGTATCGCAAGTTGCAACGACACCAGATGTAGCAGGATATTGTTCCATTTCTAACAAACAAGAAGATGTTGCCGTCTCTAATGCGGTAGCAAAATCCATCGTAGTATTTTCAATCGGTGTAACAACTTCTTCAACTTCAATGTTAGCAAGTTCATCATTTTGACCAGAATAAGTTTCTGTCAAAACGTGATGAAGACCAGTCGTCTCATCATCCGTTGTAAGGGTACAAGTTAAAACAGAACTCGTAACTGTAGGTGTAGCCGTTGGGGTTGGCGTAGGCTCTGACTCAATTGGATTCATCTGTCTTACAATAAAACTTTGAATATCTGGCAAGAAGATAATGACTGCACCTAAAATGGCAACGATTAAAATAAGACCAATAATCTTACCGATACCACCCTTTTTAGGAGGCTCCAACTTACCATTCGGATTGTCAAAATTTCCACCATTAATATCGATTGGTGGCGTTGTTCCAGCACCTTCCGTACTTACTCCAGCAGTAGCAGCCATCACTTCATTTGGATTGGCAATCGTACCGACAACATCTGGATTAGATACTGGAGATTCTGTAGTTGCTGGTGCAACTGGTTCTGTAACCTGTGCAGGTTGCGGATTAGAAACAGGTTCTGGATTTACAGGTGCAACAACTGGCTGCTCTACTGGTTGTACAGTTGGTTGCGCTACTGATTGTACAGTTGGTTGCGCTACTGGCTGAGATGCCGGAACCGGATTGGAAACAGGAACAACACTTGGAGTAGACTCTACGACTTCCTCAATTGCTTCTGGTGTAATTGGAGCACTCGTAATTACAGTATTCTCTAGTTCTGGATTATCTGGTGTATTATCGTCCACTGATGCAGCAACATCGACAGATACTGGTTCAGAAGCAACAGGTTCTGGAACTGGTGCCTGCGCTTGTGGTGCCGGTGTAAGATCCAATGACTCCGGTTCTGTTTGAGGAGCACTAACTGGTGCTGGACTTACTGGAACTCCAGGTGTCACAGGAGGCGTTGTCGTTGTTGTATTGTTAGCTTGACTCACATCATCAAGCAAAGTTTCTGGTTTTTGATTTTGATCCATAAAGATTCAACTCCTTTTATTCTATATATAAGATTATAAAATAAAATAAATAGAAAATCAAATCATTTAGAACGACTTATAAAAAAAAGATGCAAACGCATCTATTTTTGACGTCTTGCATCTTCTTTCTTTCTCTGTTCCGTATTCAACGTTTTCTTACGAAGTCTCAAGTTATGAGGAGTAACCTCGACCAACTCGTCTTCGTTAATGTAATCTAATGCATACTCTAATGTAATTGGCCTTGGACGTTTTAATACGACCGTATGATCAGATCCAGCAGCACGAACGTTCGTCAAATTCTTTCCTTTTGTGACGTTGACAGCCAAATCGTTCTCACGAGAATGTTCTCCGACAATCATACCTTCGTAAACTTCGACACCAGGAGTAACGAACATAACGCCACGTTCTTCGGCACTACCAAGTGCATAAGCAGTCGTCTTACCTTCATCGATAGAAACCAATACGCCAAGTTTTCTTTCTCCGATATTGATGTTTTCATAAGGACGATATTCCTTAAAAGAATGGTTGATAATACCATACCCTTTTGTCAGAGTCATGAAGTCAGTCGTAAATCCAATTAAACCACGAGATGGAATCGTATAAGTCAAACGAGTTTGATTGTTAAAGTTCGTCATATTTTCCATAATAGCACCACGACTACCCAACTGTTCAATGACAGAACCGACAGACTCCTCAGGACACTCGATTTCTAGTTCTTCAAACGGTTCCATCTTAACACCATCGATTTCTTTAATAATAACCTTTGGTTTGGATACTTGTAATTCGTATCCTTCTCTTCTCAAGTTTTCAATTAAAATGGATAAATGTAATTCACCACGACCACAAACAATCCAACTTTCTGCATCGTTTGGTAAAACACGCAAACTGATATCTTTCTGTAATTCTTTCTGCAAACGGTCTTCTAACTGTCTAGCTGTTAAGAACTTCGTATCTTGATCTCTTCCCGCAAATGGACTCGTATTGGTTCCAAAAGTCATTTGAAGAGTTGGTTCATCAATTCGTAATGGTGGAAGTGGAAGAACATGAGTAGTATCGCAAAGTGTTTCACCAACAGAGATGTCAGCAAGACCTGCAACAGCAACGATATCTCCTGCCTCTGCACTTTCTACTTCAATTTTCTTCATTCCTAAAAATCCGAATAATTTTTGAACACGGAATTGTTTTGTCGTACCATCCAAACGGCAACATGTTACCATTTGACCAACTTTAATCATACCATTGTGAATACGTCCAACACCGATTCTTCCAACATATTCGTTGTAGTCTAACAAGGCTGGTTGAAATTGTAAAGGTTCTTCGGCACTGCCAGACGGTGCTGGAATTTCAGAAATAATCAAATCCAACAACGGATTGAAACCAGGTTTCTGAGTAGATAAATCCGGATCCAAACTAGAAGTTCCATTGATCGCACTAGCATAGACAACTTTAAAGTCAATTTGCTCATCACTAGCACCAAGTTCAATAAATAAATCTAGTACTTCGTCGACAACTTTTTCACATCGTGCTGAAGGTTTATCAACTTTATTGATAACGACAATCGGTTTTACGCCTGCTTCCAATGCCTTCTTAAGTACGAATCTCGTCTGTGGCATTGGTCCTTCATACGCATCGACAACTAATAAAGCACCATCTACCATATTCATGATACGTTCTACTTCTCCACCAAAATCGGCATGTCCAGGTGTATCGACGATATTAATACGGTAATCATTATAATTGATAGCAGTTGTCTTAGCTAAAATCGTAATACCTCTTTCTTTTTCAATGGCATTAGAATCCATCGTAATATTAGAAGTATCTTCATTTTCACGGAACGTTCCACTAGATTTTAATATTTGATCGACCAAAGTCGTTTTACCATGGTCAACGTGTGCAATAATCGCAACATTTCTCTTTTTCATATTCTCACTTCTCCCATTAAATACTTGAACGATTATAACACAAAACGTGTAATATTGCAAAGAAAATTTAAAAAAATGCAAAAATCACTCGTATTTTACTTGTTAAATTTTAAAACACGAGAAATAGAAATCCATCAAAAAAGAAATTCACGAATTATGAATTTCTTTTACACGATATCGGTCGTAAGTTTTATGATTCGACGCAATCAAATACGGAATTACTTCTTCATAATGATCTAAGAAAAAGCAAACATCCTTTGATATTTGACCTCTTCTTCTTTTAACACTTTCAATCGGAACGCTGATTAAATAATGACTACTGACATAATCACTAAGTGACTTCAAAAATTCCTGATCGATTGGATTGACCGGTTCTTTCGCAAACTTTCCATCCATCTTCTTCACGATATCTTGTGACTCTGGATAATCGTGAATAAACTTATAAACATTGAATTTGATGATGCCACGATTGATGACATCCTCTCTAGTTCCTCCCACTTCATCTCGAAAACTTCCTACTACTCCTGATAATTCATCTAACAGCACTTCGTATTCATTTTCCAAAATAATCACCTGTTACAAGCATATGAGATCCATTTGTCGAATCTTGTCGAAAAAAGGAAATCTTGACAAAAAACGTCACTTTTTATATAATTTAGCATAAGAAATGCAAAGGAAGAAATAGTAATAACAACTCGGAATCTAGTGAGGTTATGGCTGGTGGAAATAACTGACTGAATGTTATGAACGCACTCTTCTAGCAGATGAAAATCCGTTACTTCGCGTTAAGAAGAATGAGATAGTGCACACTATGAACTAAGGTGGTACCGCGGTTGATTCGCCCTTAGAGAAGTGGCACTTTTTTTATTAAAGGAGGAATCAAATATGTACTTAGAAGAATTAACAAGCATCATCAATCATGCATTTTTAAAATCTGGCTACAACATCGATTGTAAAGTAATCCCTTCTGACCGGAAAGATTTGTGTGACTACCAATGTAACGACATCTTTAAAGTAGCAAAACAATATCATAAAAATCCTATGGAAGTTGGCGAAGAAATCGTAAATAATTTAAACAACAATCCAAATATCACGCAATATTTCAAAAAGATTGAGTTCGTTCGCCCCGGATTCATCAACTTAACCCTATCTGATGAATTTATCAATCGATATGTACGCATCACCCATCAGGACATCAAAAACACATTGGAGTTACCAGAAAAGGAAACCTTCGTCATCGACTACGGTGGTCCAAATGTTGCCAAACCGTTACACGTCGGTCATATGAGAACAGCCATCGTTGGTGAATCCATTAAACGAATCTTAGAATTTTTTGGACATAAAGTTATCGGCGATGTACACTTAGGAGATTTCGGATTACAAATCGGACAAGTCATCTACGCAATCTTAAGAGACAACATTCAACTAGAAGACATTACAATCTCCTACTTAGATGAAACATATCCAAAGATGAGTGCTCTTTGTAAGGAAGACGAAGCCATCAAAGAAGAATGTGCAAAAATCACAAAAGATTTACAAGATGGAAAAGAAGAATACATTCCAATTTGGAAAAAAATTCTAGAAGTATCCAAAGGCGATATCAAAGCTCAATACGACTACTTAGACGTTCATTTTGACTATTGGTATGGCGAATCAGATAGTTACAAATATTTACCACGAACAGAAAAAATACTGACACCTTGGTTAAAGACAAGTGAAGGTGCAAAAATCATAGAAGTTGCAGAAGAAAGTGACAAGAAACCATTGCCACCATTAATCTTCAAAAAATCAAACGGTGCTTACCTATACGCTTCTACAGATATTGCAACCATATTACAAAGAATGGAAGATTTTCATCCCGACCATATTTTATATGTAACGGATAACCGGCAAGAAATGCACTTTACTCAAGTATTCCGTGTCTGCGATAAAACCGGAATCTGCTCTATCAAAAAATTAGAACACTTGGGTTACGGAACAGTAAACGGCGAAGACGGAAAACCTTATAAGACGAGAAATGGCGATACTCCAAAACTATCTGCCCTATTCCAGAACGCCAGAGATATTTTCATTAGCAAAAAAGAAGATAACAAAACAATGAGTATCGAAGACGTCGACAAAATCGTAAACGCCATCTTAAAATTTGCAGATTTACAAAATTCAAGAGAAAAAGACTACATCTTCGACTTAGAAAAATTCTCTGAAGTTACTGGTAAAACCGGTCCTTATATCTTGTACACGTATCTAAGATTAAATCGCATCATTATGGCAGAGCGAATTCCAAAAGGATTTACAAACGAAATCTACAACGAATTCGATCGTGATTTAAGACTACAAATTTTAGAATTGCCAAACGCGCTGCAGGCGGCTTACGACGAAAGAAAGCCAAACTACATTGCCGAATATGTATACAACTTATGTGTATGTGCCAACGCTTTCTATCAACATAACAATGTCAATAAGGAAGAAAATCAAGCTAAGAAAGATGATTACATCTATGTTCTAAAAACAACAACGGATATCATCCGGGAACTACTACATTTATTAATTATCGAAATCCCAACCAAGATGTAATATGTTAGAATACATTGAGCCAATTAAAACAGCACTCCTAACATTTCCCATCTTGGCTTTTTTAATTACCATTCCTTATATCATTGCAAGTTATAGAAAGTACGGGGCCATCCCTTTCCTAAGGGTACTCATTACTTACTCGTTTGTCTTATATTTGTTAACGGCTTTTTACTTAGTAATTCTACCGCTACCAAGTCCAGAAAAATTAAATACGATGGCAACACTTTCACCACAACTCATACCATTTCAATTTGTGAAGGATATTGCAAGTCAAATTCCAAATAATGTCGATGGCTTCAGTATCGTTTTACAAGTCATGAAAACCAAACCATTTTACCAAGTAGCGTTTAACCTACTCTTAACTCTTCCTTTTGGAGTATATCTTCGATACTTTTTCAAATGCAGTTTCAAAAAGACACTACTCTTTACATTTCTATTAAGTCTATTTTTCGAAATAACGCAGTTAACGGGACTATTCTTCATCTATCCAAAAGCATATCGATTATTCGATGTCGATGATCTAATCATCAACACAACTGGTGGCATCTTAGGGTATCTCGTAACACCATTATTTCAAAAACTGTTACCGACAAGAGAGATGTTAGAATTAAATTCCTACAAAAAAGGAAGAAAGGTATCGATGTTAAGAAGAACGATGGCATTCCTAATCGACTTGTTCTTCTATGGAATCATTACAATCATTGCAATATTTATCATTTCTAAGAAATGGATTCCAATCGTGGTTGCAATTTTCTACTACATCGGAATCCCAATCATTACAAAAGGTGCTACAATCGGTAAAAAAATTGTAAATATCAAATTACTTTCATTTAAAGGGCACACTCCAAAATGGTATCAATACATCATCCGTTACATTCTTCTGTACGGAGTCCTATTACCATCCCCATTCTACATCCTAACAGCAGCAGGATATCTAACCGACTTTGTAAGTGATAGTACCGGAACTGCGCAAACGATTGTCATGATTTTAGCACTTGCTATCATTGCCATCGAATGTTTTATCATATTCATTCATAATTTCATATTAAAAAGAATGTTCTGGTATGAAAGAATCAGTAAAACGTACAATGTCAGTACGATTGAAATTCCAGAAAAACTTCGCGGACTAGAAGACCCATTAATAGAAGAGCCAAACGAGCAACAATAAAAAGATAAATTTATTATTTTTCTAAAAAAACACTTGCATAGCCAAGTGTTTTTTGGTAATATTATAAATGTCATTTGAAACGCGGACGTAGTTTAGTGGCTCGAATACGGCCTTGCCAAGGCTGTGACGGGGGTTCGATTCCCCTCGTCCGCTCCATAAGGAAATATGCTCAAACTTTTCGAGCTTAAATATAACTAATTCAGAAATGGATTAGTTTTTTTGTGTATTGAGCTCTACATTTATTTTTGAAGTCATGCAAAAACCATCTTAAAAAGAAAGGACGATTTCTATGGTAAATATTATTAAACAAGAAATAGTTATTGAAGAATCATTAAAGAAAAAGTTAGAACTAATATACGAGTTTTCAAACACTAATATGAAAATCATAAATGGTAGTATAAGAAAAATAAATAGAACTAACTTAACCTATGTTGAACCTCACAGAATAATAATTAATGATATAACCTTTCATACCTTTAATTATTCTAATGAGATATTTAATGTAACCTTATCAAATAAAACTATCTGAATTAGATGATTATTTAAAAACACCAAATCTTAAGATTTAGTGTTATCTTCACCAATATTTTCGTTGTCTTCTGGTCTATCAACATTATTTATTGCATCTTTCATATCTTTATATAACGAATTATGTGGGAGGACATTTAATCTATCAAATGCAAATAGAGTTCTTCCCTCAATATAATTGACTAATCTATTATTTGAATATGATATTGATTCTATTGAGTCTTCTATTCTAGATAAAAGATTTCTACCATATATATTCTTTTTAAAAGATATAGTTCTAGAATAATTTATACTTTTATTATCATTGTCCTGAATATAAGAAATTTCTATATCTAACATAGGAAATACTTCCTTATTAATTCTTTTACCATAGATGCCAATTATTCCTTGAACTTCTTCAGTTGGATATAACATAAATTCACTTTTAAATAAGTCACCTAGCATTAATTTGTTATTATCTCCATTATTTTTAAGTTTTTTAATTTTAATTTAATATTTGTTGCTTCACTCATACCAGTGTTTTTAATAGCTAATATAAGCATTCCGTTTATCTGATAAAATTCAAATGATAATAATGGTTTCAAACTATCAATATACCTTTTATTATTTTTATTATTTGAAAGGATTGTTACGATTAAAGCTGCCAATGCAATTATTGCTGAAACCAAAGCAATTATATTGGAAATGTTGTTATCCTTTAGAATTTCTATTATCTCATTTAATTGATGTTCTATACACATAAACATCACTCCTCTCATTCGATACTATATCATCTTATTAATTACAATACTATTAAAATACCTCAAAAAATGATATAATTACATTATTAAAGTGATACGCAAAAGTAATTTAAGGAGACTAATTTTATGTTAGAATATTATATACATCAAATCGGAGACATAAGTGATTCAAAAACTTATAATCGTTTAAATTCAATATTAGGTACTAAAGGTATATATTCTAGAAAAAAATTAGAGGAAATGGGAATAGTTCACAGTTATGAAAATAGCTCTTTTAAATTAGATATTCCTCCCGAAAAAGCATATATGTATTATACGGATGATATTCATTTTGATAGAGTATCGCTAAGTGATCCAAATAATAGATTTGTTAAAAAACCTCATACACAAAAAATGACTATAATAAATTTTCCCGTAGAAACAGTTACTTTGATGTGTTGGCCAATATTAAAAAATTCATTTTATTAAATGCGAAAAAAATTGATAACTATTTTTTTACTAAGTAATAAGCATAGCATTTAATAATATAATTTTCTTCAAATACACAATTAAGTATAGTAAAATATAACTAACGGAGATGTTACCATGAGATATAAAAGTATTAATGAACAAAACGAAACATTTATTAAAATAATAAAACAAAATAGTGATCTTGTGACAATATTAGACTATATTTATGAATTAAAATTACCAAATTTTTATATAGCAGCAGGTTCTGTTTTTCAAACGATATGGAACTATTATGATAATAAACCCTTAAATTTTGGAATTAAAGATATTGATATCATTTATTATGACCCTATCAATCTATCTAAAGAAAGTGAACAAAAATTAGAAAAAACAATAGAAGATTATTTAAAAAAAGCCGGTTTAAATTATGAACTAGACATTCATAATGAAGCAAGAATGCATTTATGGAAAAAAGATAACGAAAATAAAAATATTGATCAATATAAAAATTCAGAAGATGCTATCGATCAATGGATAGCCACTGTTCATGCAATTGGTATTACAAAAGAAAATAATGAAATTAAAGTGTATGCCCCATACGGACTAAGTGATATTTTCAGTAAAACGATTAGACCGATTAAACACAAAAACAATTCTAAGGAGTTATACAATAAAAAAGTTGCTAGTTGGCAAAAAAGATTTGAAAATTTAAATATTGTTGAATGGTAAAATTAAAAGTTATGAGGTTTGTCAAGAAAAGTGTGTAAGTAGTTAATATGTTATATATAAAATTATCAAAGAACTTAATTACAATATTTACGAAATCTGTCTTGGAATTTAGGATGAGCATCTAACTCATTTCTAACCATAGCCCAATTATAAATAATAGAATTATCCCATTTTTTATAAAGTTCTGTTATTCGTAGATATAATAATTTTAATAGTGCGTTTTCATTAGGGAAAGCGCCTTTTTTGGTGACTTTTCTAAATGAAAAATTAATGGATTCAATAGCATTAGTTGTATACATAACTCGTCTTATAGTACTAGAATAATCAAAAAGTTGTTCAACGTGGTTAAAGTTTCTAATCCATACATCAACAGCTCCAGAATATTTTGACCATGTAGTTTGAAACTTTTCAAACTCAGTTTGAGCACTTTTTAAATTAGAAGCCCCATAAATTAGCTTTAAATTGGCAGTAAATTTTTTATAATCTTTACTAGGAACATATTTTAAAGAGTTTCTTATCAAATGTACAATACATCTTTGAACAACAACACCTTTAAATATTTCCTTAGCTCCTTGTTCTAAGCCACTAACTCCATCCATGGATATAAAGAATATATCTTCAACTCCACGAGATTTTATTTCATCAAATATCTGCATCCATGAATGTTTAGATTCTGTTTCATTCAACCAAATTCCAAGTATATCTTTATGACCGTCTATATCATAACCAAGTATTGTATAAACAGCAGTTTCTTTACTTTCGTATTCATATCTCATGGTTACATACATACAATCTACAAATACAAATGGATAACATTTTTTTAGTGGTCTTGATTGCCACTCGTTTAATTCATCTAAAACGCAATCTGTTATTTGTGAAATAGTATCATGTGATATTTTAAAACCATATATATCTTCAATAGTATTAGATATATCTCGCTGACTCATTCCTTTAGCATACATAGATAATACTTTTTTATCAATATCAGAAATATCTTTTGTTCTTTTAGGAACTATTTGAGGTTCAAATGATCCATCTCTATCTCTAGGAACATCTATTGTCATTTCACCCATACTAGTTTTAACATTTTTAGAAATATAACCATTTCTTCTATTTGGGGTTTATTTTTCTCCTTTATCATTATTTTCGTATCCCAAATGATCATTCATTTCGCCTTGTAACATTGCTTCAAACATAGGACCAAAAATGTCTTTTAATGCATCTTGAACATCTTTGGCTGTCTCAGGTTGATATGTATCTATTATTGCTTTTACTAATTCATTTTTACTTTTATTTTTACTTCTCATATTTTTACCTCTTTCTTATATTTTATCATACTTAAAAAGTATGTAAGTTTTTTACTTACACACTTTATTTTACACTCTCTGATTTTGAGATATAACTCTAATCATCTTTTTTTGATAATACATTTAGGGCAGCTATTTCCTCTATTTCTGTTAACTATACTTGCTTGCCATTCATGACCTTCATTGCATATCCACCATACTTTTTTATTGCTATTGGCCATGACCATATCTGGCTTTAGTTCACCATTTTTTTCATTATTCCATTCCTTTGATAATTTCGGATTTACTGTAGCAAGGTCATTATAACCCTTAAGTATTTGTTGATTCGCACAAATAGGACAACCTGCCCCATTATTTCGACTTCTTATTATTGCTTGCCATTCGTGTCTTTTGCTACATATCCACCAGACTTTTTTGCCGCTATTAGCCATAACCATATCTGGCTTTAATTCACCATTTTTTTCATTATTCCATTCCTTTGATAATTTCGGATTTACAGTTGCAAGATCATTATAGCCAATAATAACTTGTCGTCCAGAACACTGAGGACAACCTGAACCTTTTTGTCTATTAGTTATTGTTGCTTGCCATTCATGACCTTCATTGCATATCCACCATACTTTTTTACCACTATTAGCCATAACCATATCTGGCTTTAATTCACCATTTTTTTCATTATTCCACTCTTTTGCAACATTAGGATTAATATGCATTAAGGAACGTTCTTTTTGGTTATTTATAAACGAAGAATATATTAAAGCGCGATCTCTATCTAAATTAACATCTACTTTCTTATTTAAGTATTTTACTAAAAGTTCTATAGCAGATTTTATTCCTGCATCAGAATATGTGCATGGAATAATTCTTAAGTAATCATTTTCAACACTTTCTTCCTTTATATTTTCTTTTACCCTAAATAAAAGTATCTTATTTTCTTTACAAATTTTATTTTTTCTTTCATCACTTTTCAGATTTTTATGCCAAAATGAGCCATCATATTCAATAGCAATTTTTTTTGATGGAATAAAAATATCTAATTCCATTTTCAAATGATGATCACCATTGATGGCATCAGGGAATGCTTTTTTTATATAAAAATAAATCGCTTGTTCTGGAAAAGAACTTTGCAACTCTTTTGCACAAGTAGGACACCCATTACCATTATTTCGGCTATATATTGTTGCTTGCCATTCATGCCCTTTGTTACACTTCCACCATACTTTTCTATTACTATTTGTCATAACCATATCTGGCTTTAATTTATCATTTTTTTCATAATTCCATTCTTTAGCTAATTTTGGATTTATTGTTGCAAGATCATTATAACCTTTAAGTAATTGCTTATTTGCACAAAAAGGACAATCTCTACCTCTACTTCTATTATCTATGCTTGCTTCCCATTCGTGTCCTTTCTTGCATATCCACCAGACCTTTTTACCACTATTAGCCATAACCATATCTGGCTTTAATTCGCCATTTTTTTCATAATTCCATTCTTTAGCTAATTTTGGATTAACTGTTGCAAGATCATTATAGCCGACAATAACTTGTCGTCCAGAACACTGAGGGCAGCCCGTCCCTTTATTTCTATTATTTATACTTGCTTCCCATTCATGCCCTTTGTTGCATATCCACCAGATTTTTCGTTTAGAACCAAGAGATAAATTTTCTGGGTTTATATTGATATTTTTTTTATAATTATATTCTTGCATTAAAGATTTATTATTAACCAACTTGTTAGACATATAAACATCACCTACATACAATTATAGCATAAATTTAGAATTTAATTATTTATCAAAGCTGTGATACAATAAATCTAATTAAAGGAGGATAGTATGGAATTACATGAATTAGGAATAATTAACACACAAATACCTAAATTTGGACCATACACTAATGGAAAAATTAGTAATTTATATATTATTTATAAAAGCAAAAAGATTTCAACTTATGTAAGTGTTAATTTTCAAGAATCAAAAAAAAGTGGACTATTTTTTTATGATATTAATGAGAATACAATTAATTGTTTAAATAAAAAAGAATGTGAAGAAAATTTATCATTAATTGATAAAGTACTAGATAAAGAGAATTACTCTAAATTTATTTACTATATAGCCAATACAAAAAAAGAAAAAGAGATAATTGAAATAAAGAATTTTTTTATACCAATAGATAATAATTCTGAAAATTCTTTGTATGATGCTAATGCTGAAATTATTATAAAAGAAATTGATAAAAGAGTAGAATGTAATATTTGTGTGCTTCATAGTTCATCTGGAATGGGAAAAACATTTATAAATTTTGATTGTGAAAATATATCAAAATCTGAATTACAACACATTAATTTTTCATCAATGATAGATATATCGTTAAACTTCAGTAAAAAAGAAATAATTAATTTTGGAAATATTGTAAAATTTGAATCGGAAATTGATAAAATTAATATGGTTATTGATTCTATTCCCGGTTATTTATTATCGAAACATATCCTAGGAGAACTAAATTTTAATAATCTATCACCAGGAGAAATGGTTAATCTTATTATTAATTCGACGAAAGCAGTTAGGGTTGGACAAATAGAGGGAATAACCTCAATAAAAAGAAAATTTAAATATATTACAATTCTTAACAATTTTGATATTGAAGAAGATGAAATATTTATAGGTGATATTGTCATATCAAAAAAAATTAGAGAAAAAGATAAATTTAAATTAAACTCTGGAAAATACGTATATATATCAATTTATGTAGTTGCCGATACTATTAACGAAGCAAAACAAATTGCTTTTAACAAGATTAGTAATGTAATTAATTTTATCGAACTAGTAAATAAAAATAGTTGCTTTTACAAGCTATACAATAAAAATAAAGAATACAACAAGTGGGATATTGAAGATTTATTAGTAGATTTCAAATTAAATGATCAATTTTATATTTATAATATTATTTTTCCAGAGCAAAGTACGTATGGAAGCAATAAAAACCTAATAATTAAAAAAATAGGAAAAATTAGTAATACTAGTGAAATGTTGGAATTTAAGGAACAATTAGAACCCATTGTATACAATTATGATGAAAAGAAAAATAAAATGTTTAATGCAATATTTTGGTTAAACAAAACACTGCAAACTTTATTTTATGACATAAACCAATCCATAATTTACATAAATATTGCAATTGAATATTCTGTATCACAAGAACCACCACAAAATTATTATGATGATTATCCAGAATTGGAAGACTTAGTAAATGAATTTAGAAAAATAATAGATTCAAAAATAATAAACAAAAAACTAAATAGTCAAGTAAAAAATATTGTTGCAAAAATACAATATGATAATTCTGTTAATGCTAGATTCTTCAATA
>OLPF01000318.1_pt1 | contig 55314 bp, 47 predicted proteins | sample 1673121 | NCBI WGS metagenome assembly OLPF01 (sample SAMEA3136756, study PRJEB25190) | human gut metagenome
TCGATTTCTTTCGGGCGCTTTTTCGCATTCTGTGCTGATTTTTCTCTCAGAACTGCGTAAAAGCGCCCGAAGATTGCCGCGCCGGCACAATCCCGCTGCCGCTTTGTCCGTAGCTTTTGGATTTCTATGCGAGTGACCTTGCGCTGTGGGCGGTTTCCACGTATTATTGTCGTTCGCAGGCGCTTTGCGCCGTGCATGTGGCCGCCAGCATAGCTCAGTTGGTAGAGCACCGCTCTCGTAAAGCGGGGGTCATCGGTTCGAGTCCGATTGCTGGCTCCATTGAATGTTGCAGCCCGGGTAGGTAGCCTATCCGGGCTGTTTTTACTAGAGGCTTCGAGCACGTTCATGCGGCCCCTATAGCAAGTCCCAGAACCTGCCCCTTCCCGCGCCACGCCCTTGTGAGCGCCCTCGCTTTGTCTACGCTCTCGCTATCAATTTACGGGCGAGATTCGGACACACATCGCGTTCTCGGGCGTGATTCGGACGCTCAGACCCCTCAAAATGACGAATTGTCGCCCGAAAACCCCGGCAATGTCCGGATCCTGCCCGGAAACGCAGGGCACGTCCGAATCCCGCCCGGCAAGCAAACTCGGCAAACAAAAGGGACCGGAGCGGCAACGGCTCCGGTCCCTCAAACTATCTTCCTATCGCAACGGCCCGTACGTCGAAATGCTCACTACGCGTAAACGCCATAGAGGCGGATGTTCGCGTTGGCGAAGAGCCCGTTAGCGAAGTCTGTCCACGTGGTCGTATATCCCGACATCTGGTTACTGTACTCCTGGTACGCCACATAGTACGCGGTAACGGCCTGCTCATAGGTAGCGGTATCGCCGGTAAAGGCATCGCCGAGCGCCAGATAGTAGGAGCCGTCCGTAGACGCCCATGTGTTGTTCTCGGAATCCCACTCATCGCCCGCAAGGTCGATGATGTACTGGGCATATTCGGCCGAGGACGTCGAGGTGTCGCCATTCTCAGGGGCGGTGGGCTCGGTCGGAGCCGTAGCGGTCGACGCCTCCGGAACAACCTGGCTGTAGAGCTTCTGGATGAGCGCGCGCTCGCGGACGATCTCTTTTGCCTGGTCCTCGGTGACGCCGTACTGGGTGGCGAGCGTCGCGTAGTCGGAGCTTCCCAGCATGGACTCGGCAAACTGGTCCATCTCGTCATCCGAGACCTCGATGCCGCGCGATTCTGCCTCGCTCACAAGGATATTGTTGCGGACCGTGGAGATGATGGTCTCGGCCGAGGGAACGCTGTACGTGCCGTCGCTGTTCTGCGCGGACTCGAGACTGTACTCGCTCTCGATGGCGCTGCGCACGGTGATATCGTGCGACGCCCCGTTGTAGGTATAGGACGCGATCACCGTGTCGAGCTGGTCCTCGCCCACCGTCGCCGTGCCGGTACCCGTGCCGCCGAACCCGCCGCTTCCGATCACGTAGCCGATCACCGCAGCAACCACGGCAACGATGATAAGGGCCGCCACGCCGCCGACCATCACGCCGCGCGGCACGTTGGCGAGCACGCCCGTATGAGCAGGCTCGTCATCGTCGGCATCGCGCGATTCGTCGTCTCCGGGCTCGCCGTCGGCATCGTCACCATCGTCGCCGTCATCGCCACCGTCGCCCGAGGCGGGCTCGCGGCCGCCTTCGTCGTCAAGGCCATCGGCATCGGTGCCTTCGGCCTGGGCATCCTGCGCCTCATCGTCACCAGATGCGATATCTTCTGCAGATGCACCAGAAACAAGCTCTACCGGGTTCTCAGGCAGATCATCCGGCACATCCGAGCGCTCGATAACCTCGATGCCCTCAATGACCTCGTGCTCCGATTCATCCTTCTTAAGAATCAAACCCATGAGTCCAACCTCTCTGATAACCAGCGAACAGCCCCGTGGAGCCAGCAGCTTTTACGCATGCGCGAAACGATATGGCACGCAGCAGCGCTGCGAGCAACCGCGCAGTATCCTGTTTAGGATACCGCCGTCGCCCGCCCTACGCGCCTTGGGCTTTACTTAACCCGATAATTGATAAACCCGGCCCGCGCGGTCGCTCGAGCCGGGTTCAATCGCCCATTTCTAAAGGTGTGCAATAACGGCGTCGGCGTATGCCTGCGTGCCCGCCGCCCCCTCGGTGCTTCCCGTGAGCGCACGGCGCACATCTGCCGTCACCACAGCGCCCTCGGCAAGCGTCGCGCGCACAGCAGTGCGAATCTGCTCGGCAGCCTCCGCTTCGCCCAAATGCTCGAGCATCATGGCCGCCGAGAGAATCTCAGCGGTGGGATTGGCGATGTCTTGCCCTGCGATATCCGGCGCCGAGCCATGCGTGGCCTCGAAAATCGCGCAAGAGGTCCCGATGTTCGCACCGGGAGCCATGCCAAGCCCGCCAACGAGCCCCGCGCACAGATCGGACACGATGTCGCCGTAGAGATTCGGCAGCACGAGCACGTCGAAATTCGACGGATCCTGCACGAGGCCCATGCACGCCGCGTCGACGATCTTGTCTTCGAAGGCGATGGAGGGATGCTCCGACGCAACCTCGCGCGCCGTGCGCAGGAACAGGCCGTCGGTCGCCTTCATGATGTTCGCCTTATGGACCGCCGTGACCTTGCGCCTGCCGCAGCGCTCGGCATACTCAAACGCCGCCTCGGCGATGGCGCGCGAGCCCGCCTCGGAAATCGGCTTGATCGAGATGGCCGAGTCTGCCCTGAAGGGGCGCAGGCCCGCCTGGTCTACGAGGCCGGCGAGCGCAGCGACCTCAGGGGCGCCAGGATCGAATTCGATACCGGCATAGAGGTCCTCGGTATTCTCGCGGAAGATCACGAGGTCGACATCGTGGTAGCGCGAGCCGTCTCCAGGGAGCGAAAGGCACGGGCGCACGCAGGCGTAGAGGTTGAACGCATGGCGCAGGGCCACGTTGACGCTGCGGAAACCCGTGCCAATCGGTGTGGTGATGGGCCCCTTGATGGCAACACCCACCTTGGACACCGCGTCCAGCACGCGCTGGGGCAGAGGCGTCCCATACTCGTCCATAACGCCCGCGCCAGCCTGCTCAACGTGCCAGGTGATGGAGACGCCGGTCGCCTCGACCACGCGGCGCATCGCCTCGGTGATCTCGGGGCCAATGCCATCGCCGGGTATGAGCACCACGTCGTGCGCCATGGGCTACTCCTCCTCGTCCTCGACATCGTCCTTCTGGACGCGTGCCTTCTTCTTGGGCGCATCGAGCTTGAAGCGCTTGACGAGCATGTCGTAAATCTCGCGCGAGCGCGCCTTGAGATAGGCGCCCTTGCCGTTCTCGGCATCGAAATGCAGGCGCGCGGCGAGTTCCTCCGCAACATCGCCCGCGATCTTGCCCTCGGCGAAAACATACAGGTAACCGAGCATGTCACGGTACTCAAGGTCGCCGTGATAGCACTGGATGGCCTCGTCTACGATCGGCCACACCTTCTTGGAGCGGCCGCGCTCAGTGGCACCCCACGTGCAGAGCATCTTGAATGCCGAGAGCCTGAGCGTCGCAGAGAGCTCGTCGAAAAGGGCGGTCTCGGCTCCCTCGTACGCTGCACCGATCTCTTTCGCGTGCTCGGGCACGAGCACGGTGAGCGCGTCGAGAATCTCCCAGCGCGTCTGCGCCTCGGGGCGATAGAGCGCGTCGATCATCTCGGAGATGTACGGGGCGAGCAGCTCGGGCTCATGCTGGGCGAGCAGCGCGGCAACGCGCGCGGAGAACTGGCGCGTGCGCCGGCTCGAGCTTCCCAGATCGTCGATAAGCGCTGCGAGCGCCGTGTTGTCCTTCTCGATGCGCGCCAGCGTGGCGAGCTCCTGCGGATCGAGTTCCTGCGCGGTGATATCTGCCATTCGAACCTACCTCTTCTTACGTGTGCCCTTGCGCGCAGCATGCCCTGAGCCCTGCGAGGCTCCTTGACCGGCATCGGATTCCTGCGCGACCGAAATCATATCCGGCGCCGCCTTTCCCTTGTGGCGGGCGCGCCGTGTGGCCTCGCCGCTCCCCCGAGCGGCGCGGGCGCGATGGCCCTTGTTGACGTTAAAGAACCGATCGAACTTCTTCCATGGACCGCTCGACTCGCCGAACCCCATCTTAAGGCCGGTGAAGCACCCTGCGAGGAACCCCAGCGGCGCCGAACACAGCAGCGGAATGAGGGTGAGAACCGCTGTCGCAACGATACAGGCAACGAACGCGATGAGGTTGTACACCCAATACTCGCGCGAGGTCGCGGCTCTCTCCCCCGCATACGTGCCCACGGTAAACCCCAGGTAGATGCTGAAAATGAAGACGAGAACGAACGCGATGATGAAGGCGGGATCGGTCATGCGCGCCTACTTCCCATGGTGCCCATGGCAGCACTCATGGCCCTCGCCGTGATCGTGATGCCCGTGACCTTCGCCATGACAGCACTCGTGATCGCCATCATGATGGTGCCCATGGCAGCACTCGTGCTCGCCTTCGCCGTGGTCGTGGCCGCAGCCGCACTCGTCGCCATGCTCATGGTCGTGGCCGCAGCCGCACTCGTCGCCATGCTCGTGCGCATTCGTGTAGAGCGACCAATCGAGACCGGCGGCAACCGCATCGCCCTCCTCCTGATAGAGAAGGGTGATTGCCTGCGTGCCCAGCTCGGCGCCACCGATAGCGTCGAGCATGTCGTAGAGGGCGTACGCGGTATCGGCGCCGGGAAGGGCGATCTCCTTCTCCTCGGCTTCCTCGAGCGCCAAACGGATGTCCTTGATGAAGTGCTTCACCATGAAGCCCGGCTTCCAATCGCCGTCGAGCGCCTTGGGCGCAAGAGAGTCCATAGCGCCCGATGCTCCCGTGCCGGTCAAGATCATCTTACGGGTCTGCTCCAAGTCGAGGCCGCTCTGCTGCGCGAGCGAGAGCGCGTCTGCCATGCCAACCATGGAGGATGCAAGTGCGATCTGGTTGGCAAGCTTGGCCGACTGGCCCTTGCCCGCACCGCCGAAGCAGAAGATGCGCGCGGTGAAGGTCTCCAGCAGCGCACGGACCGGTTCGATGTCGCGCTCGGTCGCGCCCGCGATGGCAGTGAGCGTGCCGGCGATGGCACCGGACTCGCCGCCCGTCACAGGGCAGTCGAACGCCGTGCGGTCGCTCACCGCTGCAGCCTCGGCGATATCGCGCGCGAGCGCGGGCGAGCTCGTGGTGAGGTCGATGAGAACGGCACCGGGCTTGGAGGCCGCGAGCAGGCCGTCGCTCGACAGGTAGAGCTCCTCGACATCCTCGGGATAACCCACCATCGTGAAGACGACGTCCGCATCGCGCACTGCCTCTGCGGGCGAGGGTGCCCACACGGCGCCTCGTTCGACGAGCGGCTGCGCCTTGGCTTCGGTGCGGTTGTAGACCGTGAGCGGGTAGCCGGCATCCATGATGTGACCCGCGATGGGCGCGCCCATGATGCCCGTTCCTATAAACGCGACGCGTTGCTTGGTATCTGCCATGTTAATCTCTCCTATCAGATGACCCGTTTTGACCCCGTTCCAAAATGAGTCGTTTTGAACCCGTCCCAAAATGGATCAAATGAATCGTTCCTTACCCGCGGACCTTCTTGGCGATACGGTCCGTGAGCGATGCCTTGTCGGCGCGGTTCTTCCCCCAGAAAATGACGGCAACCATACCCGGACCCACGTGCGCACCGATGGTTGGGCCCACGGCACCCCGGATGATGGTGAGGTCGGCGCAGCCCGGCTCCTTGCGGATCGCCGACTCCAGCCAGTCGCCGTCTTTCTCGCAATCGGAGGTGACGATGGTCATAGGCAGGTTCGGATCGAGGACGTAGTTCTCCTTGAAGGCCTTCACAAGCGATTTGAGCGCTTTCTTGCGCCCGCGGTTAACGCCGGTGAGGGTCAGCGAGCCGGAAAGATCGAACGACAGGTTCGCCTTGATATCGAGCTTGCTGGAGATCTGCGCCGCCGCCGGAGGAATGCGACCGCCCGCCGCAAGGGAGTCGAGGCTATCGAGGGTGAAGTAGCCGTGCACGTAGGTCTTGGACTCGTTCGCCCACTCGGCGAGCTGAGCGGCCGTGAGGCCCGCCGCGCGCTGGCGCACCGCCTCGAGCACCAAGAGCTCACCGCACGCACAGGGAAGCGCGTTGTCGACCACGTAGAGCTCGAAATCGGGGTACTTCTCGCGCACCTCGTCAGCCGCGATGCACGCGTGCTCGTAGCTCGAGGAGAGCGCGGAGGTGAAGGCGAGGTACACCGTCGGCGTCCCCTCTTCCGCGCACTCGGTGAAGTACTCGAGGTACCGACCGACCGAGATGGCCGCGGTCGATGCCTTCACGCCGCTGCGGATCTGGTCGTAGAACCACTTAGGCGTCATCGAGGTCCAGATGTCGTCGGCCTTCTCGACGCCGTCGAGAATATAGGGAAAGCCCAGGATATCGACATCGAGGGTCGCGGCGATCTCGGGGGTGAGGTCGCTGCAGGTGTCGACCGCAATACGGCAGCGGTTCTTGTACCCTTCGGACGCGGCAGTGCTCATCGACAAGCCTTTCTCAAAAAAGGCGGCTGCCCCGCATGGACAGCCGCCCGCCTTTACGCATGCAGTAGACGTATTTTACTCGTCTAAGCTCTCAATTTTCGGCTTGATGATGCCATATCCACCATTCTTACGGTGATACACCACATTGATGAGGCCCGTCGTGGCATTTTCGAACACATAGAAGTCGTGTCCGATGAGGTCCGTCTGCACGAGCGCTTCCTCTTCGGTCATAGGGGTGATGTCGATGACCTTCTCGCGCACGAGCAGATCGTCTTCCTCTTCGGGCAGAAGCAGGTCGGCAAGATCGTCGACGGGCGGCACCGGCGCAACCTCGGCTGCCGAGGGACCCTGCTGGCGGTTGTCGACCACCTTCGTCTTGAACTTGCGCAACTGGCGCGTGACCTTATCGGCCGCAAGGTCGATGGCGGCATACATATCCGCCCCGTGCTCGGCCACGCGAATCACCGAGCCTCTCGCACGAACAGTGACCTCCACGATCGCAGGCTCGGGAATCGAGGGGTTCTTCTCGTAACGGAGAACGACGTCGGCCGTCATGGGCTCGATATCGAATACCTTGAGCGCCTCGCCGACTTTCTCTTCAACACGTGCACGCAGAGCATCAGTTACCGTGGTCTTACGTCCCGAGACCGTGATATCCATATGTGCTCCTATCTATCCGGGGACAGTACGTATGATGTTTGTACCCAATCGGAGCGCGGACATCACATGCGCCATTGAGGCTGCGGAACGCGCCGTTCATCGAAATGAGCGCGGCGCGCATAGGCACATGCGCTAGACGCCGTACGGAATGCACGCTTGAGCTCAGCGCTAATCGAGGCTGTTGATATCCTCTGTGATCGTTGGCTCGCCGTCCGAAGAGGCGGATTCATCATCGGACGCGCTCTCGCTCGTATCCAGGGTGACGCCCGAGATGACCTCGCTTGAGAGGCTCAGCGGCACCGGGCCATACCATACCTGGTGAATCGCATCGAGCGTACCATCGGTCGCGAGGGCATCGAGCGCATTATTCACCTCATCGGCTAGGTCGGACGACGACGAGAGGTATGCGATGCCGTACGAGGTCGACGAGCTGATGGTGCCCGCGAAGAACACGCCTTCGTACGAACGGGCGAGGTAGCCGCCCGCGGTGGCGTCGCACGCAACGTAATCGACCTCGCCCGCGGCAAGGGCCTCGAAGCACTCGTTCACATTGCTGTAGGTGCTAGACGCCACGACGCTCACGCGAGCGAGCGCCTCCTGCGAAGCGGAGCCGTCCTGCACGCCCACGCGGGCCGACGTGAGGTCGGACGCAGACACCGTCGTCGACGCCGCACTCGTGGAACCCGTATTGATGCCGAAGATTGCGGTCGCGTTTTGCAGGACCTCGCCCTCGGTCGAGATGTCGCCGGACTCGTCACTGGCGGTGGCGCCTAGGTAGATATCGGCCTCGCCGCCTTCGAGCGCGCTCGAGGGCGAGGTGGCGTTCACGAAGGACACCTTGAGTCCCATGTTCTCGGCAAGCGCAGTCGCGACATCGATGTCGTAGCCTACGAGCTCGCCATCCGTGCCCGTGATGACCTGCGGAGCGTCGGACGTATCGAGAGCGACGGTGAGCGTGCCGGCCTGGACGAGCTCGGAATCGGCAATCGCCTGAGCGGGCGTCTCGTCTACCACCTCATCGAGCGACGGCGTGGCAAGCGAGCAGCCCCCCAGTCCAAACGCGAGCGCGAGGGCGGCAACCCCCGCCGCAGCCCGTGCAAGCCTCGACTTCAATCCATCCACCATCGCGCGATCCTCTTCATCCCACGCGCCGGAATCGGCGCCAACCCTATGAGCTCCGCTCGCCACGAAAGCAAGCGGTCCTTTTGCGATGTCCTCCAGCTGACCTGGTCTTTTCCCCCACACCTGCGCACTGGAACGTTTGCTCAGCCACCGCGATGGCATCACGACTTGCCCGCTCGCCCGCGGGGCGGAATTGCCCCTAGAAACGGACGGTGCGACTTACCTCTAGGACGCGCCATGATCGCACGCATGCGCACACGCGTGCTTACGTGGGTCCCTTTGACCGCGTCTGTCATGGACTAGGATGCGCGCGGCGCACCCGCAACCACAGCCTGGGAGGACGAGGGGAATTATACAACACGGGCGCTTAGCGTGGGGTTTCGCGGTACTAAACAGGGCTGCGATGCGAAGCCGGGCGCAGGGCAGGCGGGCGCAGCGGAGCCGGGCTTGAGGGGCAGGCGGGCAGGCTGAGCCGGGCTTGAGGCGTTGTCGGGCGAGATTGGGACATCATGGGCGTTGTCGGGCGAGATTTGGACGCTCAGAGCCTCCCAAATGGCAAATTATCGCCCGAAAACGGATCGAGTGTCCGTATGTCGCCCGAAGACGAGCGGAGTGTCCGTATGTCGCCCGAAGACAAGCGGAGCGGTCGGAATGCGCCCGAAAGCGGCACGGGGCGACGCGCTCTCACCAGACACGGGCAAATGCTAGAGCATCAACGCGCGCGGCGCCGGCCTGCAGCAAGCTTGCTCGGGCGGCACGCAGCGTCGCGCCGGTGGTGATGACGTCGTCAAGTAAAAGGAGGCGCTTGCCCGCAACCGGCTCGACCACCTCGTACAAACCCTGCGCCTGCTTCTGGCGCTCCGAACGACCAAGAGCGCGCTGATCGCCCTTGCCGTGCTTAAGCAGCGCATCGAGCACCGGCTTTCCCGCCATGTACGCAAACGCCGAGGCGACGAGCTCCATATGGTCGAACCCTCGGCGCGAAAACGCCGCAGCCGTCACAGGCACGAACGTGATGGCGTCGGCAGCGGAGAGCAGGCCTCCGTACCGTTCGGACGCCGCAGCCTCAGCATGCTCGGCAGCATCCAGCATGAGCTCGGCGATGGGCTGGGCGAGACGCCGCTCGCCAGCATCTTTGTACGCTCGGACGATGCGCGGCACAGGGCCCTCGAAAACCGTTGCCGCAAGCGTTCTCCCCAAAGGCTCACACGCAGGCGCGCAGGCATGCAAACCGGAAGGCGCGTCGGATGCCGCGAAGGCGCCATCGCCCGCGCATTCCGTGCAGAGCACATCGCCGAATGGCGCGCCGCATCGCGTGCATGCATGCACCGGATCGATAGGCGTTATGCGCGCGATGCAATCGTCGCATACGAGGGCACCGGGGCGCTCGCATCCGGCACAGCGCGTCGGCGAGATGACCTCGAGGGCGGCCTCGCGCATGCGCTGCCGCCATGTCGGCACGGCCGCCTCGCGGTGCGCATCTTCCATGGGCAGCACCCCCTCGCCTCAAACGCTCTATGAAGAAGCCGAGCCGGAACCCCTCAATTGACGGATTCCGGCCCGGCTGGTTTCCGCTAGTCCTCAGACACGGGAGGCTGTGAACCCGGCGTCGAGCCCTTCGGCTTACGCGGCCTGCGGCGGCGACGCTTCTTGGGTGCCTGTCCCTCGCCAGCCGCAGCGTCATCGCGGGCTGAGTCCGCTTTCGGCCGCTCCGGGCCAGCAACACCGTTCCTGCGAGCTCCGCCGCCGTCACCGGGGCGCCGGCGCGACACCTTCACATCGCCGTCCGCAACCTGGCTGGCCACCGAGGGAACATCGGGCTTTTGCGGCGTCTGCTTCGTCGCGTCGCCCCGCGCCTCTGCTCGCGGCGCCGAAGCCGAACGATGACGACGGCGACGGCGCGAACCTCCCTGGCCGGAGCCGCTCTGGGCCTGCCCGGCAGCGCCCTGCCCGCCATCACCGGGGCGACGCGACGGCGCGGCCTCGGCGGCATCGGGGCGCGCGGCACCTCCCGAACGCTTGCGGCGACGACGTCCCGAGCCCTGCCCTTCTGTCGAAGCGTCGGATGCATCGGCGGTCTTGGCGGAACGAGCGCCGCGCCCCTGCTTTTCGCCGCGCGACCCCTGGCCAGCCTGGCCATCGCCGCGCTCTCCACGACGGCGACGGCGCGAACTGCCGCCATCGATCACGATACGGTCGGCGCTCGAAAGGCCATCGCCCACATCGACGCCGTTCTCGCGGTCGAGCTCCATGAGCGCCAACGCGATATCAGGGCTCTCGAGCTTCTCGAGCACGCTGCGCGTCACGCAATCCGGACGGCACGCGCACCCCTGTTCCTCGGATTTCTTCTTAGCCGCATCGGAGCAGGTCATGTCGGCCAGGTCCACGCGGAACACCTTGCCGCTTTCCAGGCGCAGAATGAGCTGTTCACGCGGGGTATCGTATTCCTGGATGCGAGCCTTGCCGAGCGGCGTATCGATAACCGCCTTCTTCTTGGGAGCGCGGCCCTTGAAGTCCTTGTACGCTTCAAACTCATAGCGCAGGCAGCACATGAGGCGACCGCATACACCCGAGATCTTCGCCGAGTTAAGCGGAAGGTCCTGCTCCTTGGCCATACGGATGCTCACCGGCTCGAACTGGCCCCCGAAGCGCGCGCAGCAGAGCTCCTGCCCGCAATGCGCGATGCCTCCCACGAGGCGCGTCTCGTCGCGAACGCCGATCTGGCGCATGTCGACGCGTGTGTGGAAGCGCGCGGAAAGGTCCTTCACGAGCTGGCGGAAGTCCACGCGGTCCTCGGCGGCAAAGTAGAAGACAGCCTTCTCTCCCCCGAAGAGGTACTCCACCCCCACCGGTTTCATGTCGAGGTCGTTCTGCTTCACAAGATCACGGAAACCGTGCATGGCCTCCTCGCCGCGGCGAGCGAGCTCATCGGCTCGGTCAAGGTCGGCATCGGTGGCTATGCGCAGCACCGGCTTGAGCGGTGCGCGGAGCGCCGATTCCTCCACCTCGAAGGGATCGGCGGTAACGAGGCCAATCTCCTGGCCGCGCTCGGTCGAGCAGATGGCGTAGTCTGCCTCGATGATGTCGAGACCTTGCGGATCGAACCACAGGTCTCGCGAGGCAAACGGGAATTTTACGGGAACTACGACGGGCATGAGAGGGCCTTCCTGATATCGAAGAGCATGACCTCGAGGGCCAGCTGAGGGGTAACGTTCCTGGCAATGGCGCGCTCAGCGGAAGAGACGGCGTCGAGCGCCTGAACGATTGCAGCCGGGTGCGCCGTCGCGGCGATCCTCTCGATGATCGAGCGGACGTCCGCGTTCACGATGCCGCCCGGCGCGCCTTCAAGCTCGATGAGCACGTCGCGCAGCAGCAAGCGGGCGCAAGCCAGCACTTCCATGATACCCGAACGCTCGCGCGCGTTGAGCTCGCGCTTGTTGCGGTCTTCCAGCTGCTTCAGCGCGCCGCGGCTCAGGAAGTCCGCATCGCGCTCGAGCACGGCCTTTTGCGTCGACTGAACCTCGGCAAGCGGGGCTTTCACCGCAACGACGAGCGCCTTCGCCGACGCGAGAACGTCTGCCTCGTCGGCATGGGCAAGCGAGTCGATGGCGCGCAGCATCTCGCGACGTGCCTGCTGGCGCTCAGCGCTCTTGAGAAACGCACGCGCCCGGGTGGGGCTTCCCGCGATGGCGACCGCCATACGGCAACGCTCCTGCGGCAACCCCGTTGACCGTGCGACGAAGTTCGCCGCGTCCACTGGAGAGATCATGCGGAACGGAACGCATTGGCAGCGAGAGACGATCGTGGGCAAGATGGTCTCGCTCGAGGTGCCAAGCAGGATGAACGTGACGCCCTTAGGCGGCTCTTCGAGCGTTTTGAGCAGCGCGTTTGCTGAACTCGCCCGCAACTGCTCCGCACGGTCGAGAATATACACCTTGCATGTGGCGCGGATGGGTGCGAGCAGCACGTCGTCGAGCAGGTCTCGCACCTGCGAGATGAGATAGCCCGTCGCGCTTTCGGGTGCAAAATAGTGCACGTCGGGATGCGTGTGCCGAGCCACGCGCACGCAGGCATCGCACGAACCGCAGCCGGAATCTTCGCAGATGAGCGCCTGTGCAAGCGCCCATGCGGCATCGAGCTTGCCCGATCCGGGAGAGCCGAGGAAGAGGTAGGCATGCGAGGTGCGGCCGGCCTCGACGGCACGCGCCAAGAAGTCGCGCACGCGCGGCTGCGTGTCGAGCTGCGCAAGCAGCGAGCGTTGGTTGTCCAGCACGGCGGCGGGCATGGCGGCTCCCCAGCTTGAAGACGTAACGGTCTGGCCCGCGATGCATCCGACGTGTTCTCCGACATCTCGGCTATCTGCGATGCGAGCCGTGTCGATTATCATACCCCGACCGGCCCGCTCACGTCTTGCCCGCGCTGCTCCCAGGAACGTGTCCTCCGGCACTACACAGCGCGTATTCGGGCGGCCTTCCGCCATGCGGCACGTTCTCGGGCGATATCCGGACGCTGGGCGCGTCTTCGGGCACCATTCGGACATTCCCGGCGTCTTCGGGCGAAAAATCGCCACATCATGCGCCCTCAACGTCCAAATCTCGCCCGAAAACACCCTCAGTGTCCAATTGTTGCCCGAGAACAAGGGCGCGAACGTCGGCATGGATTGCGTCGATACCGCGGCTGGCGTCGACAAGGCGAACCCGCTCAGACTCTGCGGCAGCAATTGCGCGGAAGCCGGCCGCCACGCGCTCCTGGTAGGCAAGCCCCTTGGCTTCCATACGGTCCTGGGCGCGGTCGCGCGCGGCTGCACGAGCAGCAGCCTTGGCTGGGTCGATATCGAAAACGAGCGTGAGATCCGGGTGGCATGCGCCAACGGCGAGCGCGTTGGCCCGCTGCACTGCACCGAGATCCATCCCGTTGGCATAGCCCTGGTAGGCGGTCGTGGAATCATAGAAGCGGTCGCACACCACGATGCGCCCCTGAGCAAGAGCGGGAGCAACCACCTCGTGAACGAGCTGGGCGCGCGCCGCCTCGTACAGCAGGAGCTCGCAGCTGTCGCTCATCGCCGCATGTGCCGGATCGAGCAGGAGCTCGCGGATTTTCTCCGATATGGTCACGCCACCCGGCTCACGCAGGAGCAGCACGTCGTAGCCCGCGCGCTCGAGGTCCTCGGCCAGAAGCTTCGCCTGTGTGGATTTGCCGCACCCATCGATGCCTTCAAGCGTGATGAAGCGGGGCATGGCGGGCTGCTCCGGAAAACTCGCTGCTGCCAGCGGCCCTGCAGCCAGCGGCTCTGCTGCCGTCGGCTCCGCGGCCAGCGGCTCCACGCCCGCCGGCTCCCCGCTCGCGCAAAGGGCCTCAGCGACCACAGGCCCGGTTGGCTCGACAATCTCCTCCGCCATTAATTCCCCCACTCAAACGAGCCGGCGTTGGTGCCCACGATCGAGTCATCGTCGAATGCATACACGTACACGAGTTGCACGCCGTCCGCGTAGCTGCCGATCTCGTACGGCCACAGCGCCACGACGATACCGTTCTCGTCCGCGTAGAACCGTTCCTCATCGATGAGGGTGTTGAGCGATTCCTCATCGGTGCTCAGCGTGCCATTGGGCTGCGCGGCAACGTAATCGAGCACCGCGCTGACCGCAGCGCTCTTCAGCTCATCGAGCGAAACGCCCGTCGCCGTCTCGATCCCCACCTGCTGGCCCGTGTCCAAATCGTAGAACGTGCCCGTCACGCTCTCGGTGCCGTGCGCGCCGCCGGTAAAGCCGCTTCGATCGCTCCGCACGCACACAATCGTTCCCTCGTGGTACGTCACGGTATCGCGGTGCACCTGTATCTGCACCTCGCCCGATTCGAACGTCCACGATTGCGCGTTGGCGACGTCCTGGTCAAACGATTCCTTAAGTTGGGCATTCAGCGAATCGAGCGCCGGGGTCGTGGAGCCGTCTGCCAGCGTGAACTGCGGGTAGCACCACGTCGAGGTGGCCTCCCACTCCATCCCCTCTCCCTGCGATGAGGTGTAGGTCACGTCCTCCTCGACGATCTCGTAATCGTAGGAGGCGTCCCCCGTGGCGGCATCGACGGCGTCGAGCGCATCGCCTGCTCCCTCCTGGAGCTCCACGAACGTATCCTCCGTCGCCGCGCGCAGGTCCTCGCCGTAGAGCGTCTCGCACTCATCGTCGTCCGTGGATTCCGCCTCGACAGCGTTGTTGAAGAGCGCGAGGTCGTAATGGGTCGTGTGGTCAAGGTCGTCCTCGAAGTCGTTCCACTCCTCCTCGGTAGCACTCTCCCCGTCGATCGTGTAGGTCACGGAATTCTCACCGGTGTCGTAATTGAAGAACGAATCACGCACGGCGATCGCATCGAGCGTCTCGCTCACCTGCGAGAAGTAGCCCGTGTACTCGTCGACTAGACTCGCGTTATCGACCTGCATGTCGTACCACACGGCGCAGATCACCGGCAGGTCATTATACTCATAGAGATCGAGGAAGTACGCACCGCCATTCGTGTACGGAGCATTGCCCTCGTAAACTTGCACGAGTTCGCCGTCTTGGTAATCCCAAACCTCGACGGGGTAGACCTCGTCGGCACTCGCGGCGTCCGTGCCGATCTGCACAGCGTTATATGAGACGAGGAGCTCGTTCAAGCCGTCGTCATCGAAGTCGATGAGCTTCGCGAGGGCGAGCCCCGTCATGGCAGTCATCTGGCCGTCGTAGAGATTCGTCGTGCCCGCGGGGCCATAGGCATCGATGAGCTCTTGGCACTTCAGGTAGTAGTGCGCGTAGGCGAGCTGCTCCTCGGTGAACTCTGCCTCGTCCTGTGCGTCCTCGCCATCTTGGTTCTCACCGTCTGAAGCGGGCTCATCGGATTCAGGTGCGGGCGGCGTGACTACGACCTCCGAATCGGCGTCGGGGTTATCGTGCTCATAATGGATGGGAATGCGCTGGTCGCTCGAGCTATCATCCGAAGAATCCGAGGGCTCGATAACGAGGTAGTAGTCGCCATCCGCGATATCGTCGCCGAAGTCTTCCACGGTAAAGCCGTTGTTGCCCGTTACGCGAATCTGCGCCACGGCATCGGCGATGCCGTCGTCTGCGCTCGTGCGATCCTGGCGGTCAGCCGTGCGCTCGACAAGGCTCACGACATACGAGGTGAGCTCGTTGCCCTCGGCGTCGCGCGGGCGAATACGCGTAACCACCGAGCACTGCACCGGGTCCGTCTGGCCGTAGGTCACGGTTGGGCCTGCGGCATCCAGAAAACGCGGCACGACGAACACGCACAATGCAACGACGGCCGCAAGCGCCAGCACCGCTATGCCCGCGATGAGCGCCACGGGCTTTTTCTTACGCGGCTCCGCGCCGGGAGCCGTCGCCGGCTGCGGGCCGGGTGTCTCAGCGGAAGCCGTTTGTGTGGGCGTCGCCTGCTGCGGGGGCTGCCGCCACGATACCTGCAGAGGACCGGCGGCATCGCCGGATGCGGCCGGCGCGGGGCCCTGGCCCAGCAAGGTGGTCGGCTCGGCCTCGGGCAGCTCGGACCACAGGGCGTCCTCGGCGGCAGCGGCGTCGGCGGCGGCCGCGCGCTCCGCTTCGTCGGGATCGGGTGCGGGCGGGAGCACCGTCGTGAGCTCGTCGTTGGGCGCGGCGACATCCTCCTCGGCATCGAGGGGAAGGGCCCCCGTCGGCAGCTCGCTCGCGGTGCCCTCCGTGGTGGCAGCATCGGTCGTGAGCACCGTCGTCTCATCCTCGCTGGCATCATCGTCGATAACGAATGCGCTTGTCTCGTCCTCGCTGGCGGCATCAGCAGCCGCTTCATCGGCGGAGAGAACGGTCGTCGGCGCATCGTTTGGGCCCTCATGGTCGTCCGCGCCCAGCACGGTTGTCGGCGTATCGCTCGCGGCATCGGTATCGAGCGGCGACGCGGCGACCTCTGCCACCGGCTCTTTCGCTGGCATCGGAGCCTCCCCTTCGACCGCGGGCTTTGCGGCTGCGGCATCCTCGACGAGAGCGGCATCGGCTTGCGCGGCCGGCGCGACGAAATCAGCCGACGCGGCCTGCCCGGCAGGCGTGACCGGCGCAGCAGACTCGATTGGCGCAGCCTGCGCGGCGGACGCGGTGGGCACGGCCTGCTCGGCCGGCGCAGCCTGGTTTGCAGGTGCGGCCCCCACAGCCGATGCAGCCTCCGTACCAGCCGCCGGTTCCTCCGCCGGTTGCACGGGCTCATCTGCCTGCTCTGCCTGTTGCTTCTCGAGTTCGCTCCGGGGAATCACCTTCGTCACCGGGGCACCGCATTGCGTGCAAAACTTCACATCGTCCGGCAATTTGCTGCCGCAATTCGTGCAGAACATCGCACCCTCCCGCCGTTATTCGCAAGATACGTACATGATACGCGAACCACGGCATGGGGAGCCTTGGCGCAGCCGCACCAAAAGGGCTCCGATTGGCAACACCGTTTCGGTGCTATGCGCAGCCCCTGCTATTTGGTTGTTTTCTTCGCCGCCGTCTTCTTGGCACCCGGCTTGGCCGCGCTCTTGCGCGTACCGCCCTTGGCAGAACCGCCCTTGGCCGCGACGCGTGCCCCGCGACCGCGCGCCGGCTTCTTCTCCTTGCCCGGGCAGTCCATGTTCACGCAGATACGCCATGGGCCGCGTGCCGTCTGAACCACGACGACGGGTGCACCGCAGTGCTCGCACACCTCGCCCGTGGCCTCAAGCTTGCCGCGCGCCGGCAGCGGGTAGCTCACGCCACATTCGTCGTAGTTCGTGCAGCGGATGAATCGCTTGCCAGATCGCTCGCTCTTATGTGCGACCAGCTCTCCGTGACGACCGGCCTCGGCGCATACGCGGCACTCCCCCACTACCAGATCGGGCTCGAAATTGGTGGGGCACTTGGGGTTCACGCAGACCTCATAGGCCTTCTGCCTGAACGGCTGGCACTTGATGCGCGGAGCACCGCACTCGGGACACACCGCCCCCTCGCCTTCGATCGGCGAGACCTTCACACCGCTCGGTACCGGATAGGTCACGTCGCACTCCGGCCAGCCCATGCACCCGATGAAGCTCCCGCGCGTCTTGGCGCTCGTCTTCATCACAAGGTCCTTGCCGCACTTGGGGCACGTGCCCACCTTCGCGTCGGCCGTCACCGCGTCGGCGATGGCCTCGCCCAGATCGTCCTTGTGCGCGATGAGCGTATCGAGCATGCCGGCGAGCAGCGCGCGCGAATGCTCGACCACGTGCTCTTGAGTGTCGGCGCCCGCGGCAACGTGCGTCATGTCGTCTTCGAGCTCCGAGGTCATCTCGGGCGTGGTGATGCGGGGAGCGAACTCGTGGAGCGCGTCCACGATGGCCATGCCGAGCTGGCTGGGCTCGATGGGATCGTTCTTGAGGTAGCGCACCTGGTAGAGGCGCTCGATGATGCTCGCACGGGTCGATTTGGTGCCAAGGCCGCGCTTCTCCATCTCCTGCACGAGCCTACCCTGGCTGTAGCGAGCGGGCGGCTCGGTCTGCTTGGCCTCGAGCTTGATATCAGAGACATCGATCGCGTCGCCCTCTGCAAGCGGCGGCAACTGCTCGTCGCGCTTGAGGCCGTACGGGTATGCCTCGCGGAAGCCTGCATCCACCAGGACATCGCCCGAAGCCGTAAAGGGCTCGCACGACACATCGATGGAAAGCTTCGTGTTCTCGATGGTCGCCGGACCCATAAGCGTGGCAAGGAAGCGCCTCGCGATAAGCATGTAGAGCTTCTTCTGCCCGCCGTCGAGCGTCTCGGGGTCGCCTTGGCCCGTGGGGTGGATGGGGGGATGGTCGGTGGTCTCGGTCTTGCCGCGCGTGGGCTTCATGGGGCCGGCAAGCACCTTCTGGCACACCGGGCGCAGCGCCGGGCTGTTAGACGAGAGGCCGCCCACGATGCCGGCGATGTCGAGCGTGCGCGGATAGACGGTGTTGTCTACGCGCGGATAGCTGATGAAGCCCGCCATGTAGAGGCTCTCGGCGATACGCATGGTACGCGCAGGGCTGATGCCCTCGGCAGCAGCGGCAGCCTGAAGGCTCGTGGTGTTGAAGGGCGTGGGCGGCTGTTGCTTGCGAGAGCGCTTTGATACAGCCGTGATGGTCCCCGTCGTTGCACCATCGACATGCGAGAACGCGGTCTCGGCAGCGGCCTTATCGGTAAAGCGCGCCGTGGCGTGGCTCATCTTGAACGCGGTCTCGGGCTGGCCCTGCGCTGCGCCGACACCCCGGATTTGCCAATAGTCCTCGGGCACGAAAGCCATGCGCTCGCGCTCGCGCTCTACCACGAGGGCAAGCGTGGGGGTCTGCACACGGCCGGCGCTGCGCACGTTGCCAAAACCCCCGAAGCGTGCGAGCGTAAGATAGCGGGTGAGCACCGCACCCCAGATGAGGTCGATGTATTGACGGCTCTCGCCCGCATCGGCAAGATCTTGGTCCAAGCTCACCAGGTTATCGAAGGCCGCCGTGACCTCGCCCTTGATGAGGGCGGAATAGCGGGCGCGACTCGTGGGAACATCGGGCGCCACCTCGCGCACGCAGTTAAGGGCATCCGAACCGATGAGCTCGCCCTCGCGGTCGAAGTCTGTGGCGATGATTACGTGATCGGCCTTTTTTGCAAGGTTTTTGAGCACACGGATAATCTCCTTCTCCGCAGGCTTTTTGATAATGGGCGCCCACGTGAGATACGGTAAGCTCTCGACCTTCCAGCCCTTGATGTTGATGCCGTTGGCAAGGAACGGCTTGCGCTTGGTGTCGTACGGCGGGCGCGCGAGCCCGTCGGGTACATCGGCGGGGAGGACCTCCCCGTCTTCCGTTACGCTGTACCAGCCTTGCTTCTTATCGAAAAGAACCTCATCGGGGAAGTCGGGGGCAAGAATGTGGCCGGCGAGGCCCATGGAAACCCAATCCTCGCCCTGCACGGTAAAGCGGTACACCTGCGTGTTATATACCTTGTCGGTCTTTGGCTTTCCATCGGCCAGAAGCTGGGCGATCTTTTGGGCGGCGATGTTCTTCTCTGCGATGACGAGTTTCAAGGTCGGACCTCTTGTAGTTACGTGGTTGCGACGGCGCGGGCGCAGCGGAATACGCGGTGCGCGCACCGTACCTCGGTTTTGCCTGTTCTAGCGGGACAGTATACGCGAGTTGCCCTGAGTTTACGAAAATCTCACCGGCGAGCGGCTCTGAGAGCGCGCGGAGCTACCTGGCACCAGCCTGCCCAATCAAGAGACTCCCTTCGAAAACGGGCATGATTTCGATGAATCTCGCTTTTTGTACCCCCTCTTTTTTGCAAAACCTGCCCGTGGACGATGGAGGCACACCGAGAGAGCCCGCCCGTGAACGAAGAGAGCGCGGCAAAAAAAATCGCCCGTAAACAGGGAATTGAAACGGCAAGAACCGCACACCGCACATGGTGCCATTCCCGCAGGAAATATTCGCAAGCTGTTCATACACAAGCCTTCGCAACGGGTACACTACCACTAGCGGCGGAGCCCGTACCACTTCTACGGGCGGCGCTACGGTTGTTGTGGGCTAGTGCCAGCTAGCCCACTTCATTTTTTCCGTCTCGTCATCCGCCATCGCGAATACTCTTTTCGGGCTCTGCCAACTGCTCTCTCCAACCTACTTCACGCGTACGGAGCCGCTGATGGAATCGGCCGTAATCTGCGCCGAACCATCACCGTTGACCACCTGCGCGCTGAGCGATCCTGGCTCGTCACGTTCCGCCAGCTCCCCAAGCTCGCACGCGAATCCGCCCGACACGCGATCGCTCGTGAGCGTGAAGCCGGCGTCATCCGGAACGTCCAGCGTTATAGACCCACTCGTTGAATCAAGCGCCGTCTGCAGCGGCAAAGCACCAGCAAGCATCACATCGAGTGCCCCCGAAACGCTCGTAACGGAAAGATCGGTCGTCACCGCTCCACCGAACGAAACCGACCCGCTGATCGAGGCAATCTCAGCATGGCCGGCATCGAGCCCTTGCACCGTGATGCCTGAGCTTACGGTAGATACGATGAGATGGTCGCAAACGACTTGGTCGATCCCCATGCTGGCCGACGTGCCCGAAAGATCTACCGACGAGAGCGAAAGCCCCTCGGGAATCTCAATCGTGAGTGCGAATGCTGGATACTCGAGCCCGTTGTTGCTTTCGGGGAGCCCGTCGTCAACGGTGAGCGCACCTGTGCTCTCGTCGAGCGAGATGGAGGAATGACGCGGATCCATGTCGTACGTGCCCGCACCGAGCCGCGCCCGCACCACGACATCATCGCCCATTCCGCGAACCAGCCTCACCTCTCCTCCATTCCACGTTACATCGAGCCCCTTTACCTTGTCGCCGTCGAACGACACACGCTCGTCGATGGGCTCATCGAGCACCGTGGTTTCCCCGCTGCTCGATCCGATGACCGGAAGATCGATAGAGGGCAGGCGGTTAGAAGTTGTCCTACGGGTAAGCGCGACCATGAGCGGGAACCCAATGAGCAGCGCAATCACAACAGCCGCCGCGATGACCTTGGCCTTCTCGGCTTTCGTGAGGCGATCGAAGCTCTTCATGCCTACCTCCTCCCTTCGTCTTCACCGTGCAGGCGCTCACGCTGCTCTGCGGCGTCCATGATGTTCGCGATCCAGCGATAGAGCGGGATGGTAAAGAACACCAAGAACGAGAAGGGCGCGGCCCCCATGATGGTGAGCACGAACCAGAGGGGAATCATGAGGATGCCGTACGGGAACGAACGCCACGCCCCTTTAGCGTGCCCGCGGCCCGTGCCCTCGGCAGCCTGCGCCACGCGCTCGCTCGCACGTGTGGCCGCCTGCGCTGCCTCGGCAGCCGCCTTGCTCGCCTCCGCCGCAGCGGTGGCCGCCTGTGTTGCCTGTTCTGCACGCGCGCGCTGCGCGCCGAGCTCTTCTTCCGCACGCACCTCACTTGAACGTTCCGCGCGCTCGAAGGCAATGTCGTCTTCGATCTCTTCATCCACCCGAAGCAGCTCGTCAAGGCTCACGCCGTAAAGGCGCGCCAAGGCAATCAGGTTCTCGGTATCGGGCGAGCTCTCCGCGCGCTCCCACTTGGAAACGGCCTGCCGCGACAAGCCGAGTTCGCGCGCAAGCGACTCCTGGCTGTACCCCCTTGCGCGCCTGAGCTCCGCTAGACGCTGGGCTATCTTGACATTCATGGTTCTCCAACCTCGTGTTGCGAACGCCTGACCTTCCCGGCACCGGTACCGTTGACCCCACCGTACGAAAGACGGCGGTCGCACGCCAGAAAGTCTGGTAGGAATTTACGCAACTTTTAGTTGCGATGCCCATGAACTGCCATTTTAGTTCATTTCATACGGAAAGCAGCCTCGGTTAGCGGCGCCGCGTTGCACCACGGCACAAGCTCCCCTCGGGAAGGATCACGCCTGCGGCGTGCGCGCGGCCTCGATCTCTTCGGCAAGCCAGTCGCACCAAGCGTCCATGCCCTGCCCCCGCGTTGCGCTCACCTCGAACCGCGGCGCAGTTGGATTAAGGTCGTCGAGCGTCGAGCCGTAGGCATCGAAGTCGAAATCGAAGGCAGGGGCCACGTCGACCTTGTTAAGCAGCAATGCCCCCGCGTGCTGAAAGATGCCCGGGTACTTGAGCGGCTTGTCATCGCCCTCCGGTACCGAGAGGATCATGATGGAGAGGTTCTCACCCAAATCGAAGTCGACCGGGCACACAAGATTTCCCACGTTCTCGATAAAAATCACGTCGATGGCATCGAGCCCCACAGCGTCGTCGAACGCATCGACCGCTTGGCCGATCATGTTTCCCTCGAGATGGCAAAGGCCGCCCGTGTTGATCTGGATGGCGGGCATGCCGGCCTCTTTCATGCGCACGGCGTCCACGTCGGAGGCGATATCGCCCTCGATGACGGCGCAGCGCAGCCCGCGGGCCGCCAAGCGCTCGTTCGTGGCAAGAATGGTGCTCGTCTTACCCGATCCAGGGCTCGAGAGCACGTTGACCACGTACGTACCCGTGCGCGCGAACCGATCACGCAGCTCGGTGGCGAGCCGCTCGTTGCGCGAGAGGATGGGCTGCTCCAAGGCAATCGTCTGCTCTGCCATATCATCGCTCCTTATCGAATGAGACAGTTGTACCGGGTGAAACTGTCTCATCTAGCTAGCTCTCAACCTCCATGGATACCAAATCGAGCTCACGACCGCGCAGCAGGTGGGTATCGCGGCCGCCGCACACCGGGCAGCGAACATGGAAGCGATCGTGGTCGAACTCCTCGCCGCAAGCCAGGCACCGGCTCCGAGGATGAACCTCCTCGACCTCAAGCTTGCAGCCACAGGTTACCGGGTCTTCCTCGGTCAAGACCTCCCAGGCAAAATCGAGCGACTCGGGCACCACCTCGCGCAGGTCGCCTATGCGAAGCGAGACAGCCACCACCCGCGAAGCGCCTGCCTCGCGCGCGGCGGCTGCGACCGTTTCCAATATGCCCGAGACGATGCCCAGCTCGTGCATGGCGTCTCGCTACTCCTCGTCATCCTCGTCGGAGAAGAAGCCCACGCGGCTGCCCTTGAGCCCCGCCTTGCCCTCGCGCGCGATGATGACGAACCTCGTTATGAAGAGCGAAAGCTCATAGAGCGAGAGCAGTACCGCATACATGAAGATCATGGTGACGGGGTTGGCGTCCGGCGTGACCGTTGCCGCGATCACGGCCATGGCAACGTAGATGTAGCGCCAGGCCGCACGGAAAGTCACGTACGGGACGATGTGGAACACGGCGAGGTAGAAGACGAAGAGCGGCAGCTCGAACGCCACGCCGAAACCGATCATGAGGAGCACCTCGATATTGAGGTAGTTCTCAAGATCCGCGAACGCCGTAGCGATGGAGTTCGTCTCGTTGATGAGCCATTCGAATCCGGGCGGCACGATGAAGAAGTAGCAGAACACCGCGCCCACAAAGAACAGCGCTGTAGCGATGAAAAGCGTCGGGACGACCCATTTGCGCTCGTTGGGCTTGAGCGCAGGGAGGAAGAAGCCGAGGATCTGCCACAAAATCATGGGCACGCAGACCACGCAGGCGGTCTTGAGCGCGATGGAGAAGCGCAGCGAGAAGCCGCCGAGCGCGCTCATGACATAGAACTCGCCGTCTACGAAGGGGGCGATCGGGTCGGTAAGCACGTCGATCACCGTAGGCGCGGCGAAGTAGAACACCACGGTCGCCGCGATGATGGTTACGATCACGATGGTCAGACGACGCCGCAGCTCTCCCAGATGGTCGAGAAGCGGCATGCGTGCGGGTCCGACGGGCATTACTGCTCGCCTCCCTTCTCGGTCTCGGTCGATGCGGCGGAAACCGCTGCGGGGGCGTGGGCGTCGTCCGCCGTGGGGGCCTCGTCGCTCGCTGCGGGGGCCTCGTCACCCGAAGCGTCCTCTGCCTCGGCAGCCCTATGCTTGCGCGGTCGGCGAGCATACAGGCTCGCGACGGTGTCCTGGGGGTCCTCTTCGGCCGCCGCGTCGGCAGACTGGCCGTCCGCCGCGCCGCTCTCGCCTGCCTCAGCGCGATCGCCCGAAGCATCGCCCGCAGGTTCGACCGAAGATCCAGAAACCGCACCCTCAGCGCTGGCGCCCGACTCCTCGGTGGCAGCGGAACCCTCGGCATCTGCTGCCTCGGCCTCGCGAGCGGCCTTCTCGGCAGCTAGGCGGGCGCGGCGCTCCGCGAACGTCTCTTTCCGCGCCTCGGCGGCCTTAGCCGTTGCGAGGTCGGCGCCATCGCTGGCGGCGGGAGCGTCGGCATCGGCGTCCTCGTCGGTCGTTGCGGCCTTCTTCGACGTGGCGGGCGCGTTGGCGGCAGCCGCCATGGGGTCGATGACCTCGGACTGGACGACGGACGTCACCTTCTCCTGCGTCTCCCGGAACTGGCGGAGAGCACGCCCGATGGTACGGCCCATCTGCGGAAGCTTATCCGGCCCGAAGAGCAGGAAGGCGAAGACCACGATGATAATGAGCTCGGTCTGCCCGATTCCGAACACAAGAACCTCCTGGATTTCGATTCATAGCGGCGCATGGCAAGCTGGCGCCCCGCCAAGCACGGCACCGCGGCGCATAACCGCAAAAGTATAGCGCCGCCCTCCCCAGGAAGGCGGCTCCGAACAAAGCCCTTACAGAGCGGTAATAGAAATCTCCGCGTCAACGCCGAGCAGCTGGGCCACGCGCATGACCCCCGGCTGGGCATTCACGACCGAGAAGCCGCGGCCGCGCTCCGCCGCATGGTGCGCCGCGCCCACAAGCACGCCCACGCCGGTCGAGTCGATGTAGGCAACGTGCTCAAAATCGAGCTGGATGGCCTCGGTGGGCTGCTCGAGCGCAAGATCGATCGCATCGCGCAGCTTGGAGGCGTTCGAGATGTCCACTTCGCCGGTGACGCCGATGGTATAGCGCTCGGGCGAAGCGTTCGTAGTGATGGTCAGGTCCATGGTAGCTCCCAACGTTCTGGCGCATGCCAGGTCGAGTCAATGCATCCGCACGGATGGCAGCAGCTCGTGCCGCAGCACCTGTGCAGCATCTTTCATTGTACCGACGATACGGCGTGCCCGAGCCGCTGCAAACGGAATATCAAATCTTTCGCATGCCGGACGGGCGGGCGGGAAGCCCCGCCCCTACCGCTCCTCGAGAGCGAGCTGCGCAGACACGAGCTTGGTCGCGAGCACGAGCACGTCGAGGGCGGCCTCAAGCTCATCTACGCTCGGGTACGTCGGAGCGATGCGGATGTTCGTATCGTGCGGGTCGTTGCCATATGGCCACGTGGCACCCGCCGGCGTGAGCTTGACGCCCAGTTCCGCACAGAGCGCCGCGATGCGCTTCGCCGAGCCCTCGGGGCCATCGAACGAGACGAAGTAGCCGCCGTTGGGGTGCGTCCACGTGGCGCAGCCCGTACCGCCGAGACCCTCGGAGAGCTTGCGCTCAACCGCATCGAAGCGCGGACGCAGGAACTCCGCGTGCTTGCGCATGTGCTCGTGAACGGCATCCAGATCGGGCAGGAAACGCGTGTGCATGAGCTGGTTGAGCTTGTTCGCGCTGATGAGGCCCACCTTGAGGGTGTTGGCGACCTCCACCACGTTCGCAGGGCTGGACCCGAAGAACGCGATGCCCGCACCCGGGAAGGTGATCTTAGAGGTAGACGCCACGCCCAGGATGCGGTCCTCGTTACCCGCCTCGCGCGCGATGTCGAAGATATTCGCGAGCTCGTCGCCATCGTCGGTGAGATCGTGTACGGCATAGGCGTTGTCCCACACGATGCGGAAGTCCGGGGCCGCCTTGCACGTGGCCAGGCGACGCACCGTCTCCTCAGAGTAGGTGACGCCGGTGGGGTTGGAGTACTTGGGCACGCAGAACATGCCCTTGATGGAATCGTCCTCAGCCAGCAGGCGTTCGACCTCGTCCATGTCCGGACCCGTCTCGGTCATGCGCACGGGCACGTTCTCGATGCCGAGGTCCTGCGTGATGCCGAAGTGACGGTCGTAGCCGGGGGCGGGGCACAGGAACTTCACGTGATCGAGCTTGCTCCACGGCGTGTAGCCGGGCACGCCCTTCTCCCAATAATGGATGAGGATGGACTGCATGATGTTCAAGCTCGAGGAACCCAGCACGATGGTCTGCTCGGGCGGCACGCCGATGAACTCTCCTGCCAGACGGCGAGCCGAGGGGATGCCCTCAAAGCAGCCGTAGTTGCTGCAATCGACGCCCTCGTCCATGAGGTCCGCATCGCTCGTCAGGATGTCGAGCATGGGGCGAGAGATGTTCACCTGCTCGGGGGACGGCTTGCCGCGCGCCATATCGAGCTTGAGCTCCTTGGCACGCGTCTCCTCGACCTCGCGCTCGAGCTCGGCAATTGCTGCCTTGAGTTCTGCGGTATCCATCTTCTGGTATGCGTTTTGCATGCGCTCCTCCACCCCGCGTCTCCCCGTTTGCCGGGTCGTGACGCATATTCGTTGCGTTATCCCGGGACAGTATACCGAGTTATTGGAGGAACGCGCTGCTTGCCAGCGTATCGAAACACAATATCCGTTCCACCGCCAAAGAGGGAGCCCGCATCCCGGCCATCCAGCGCAGCGACACATGTCCCGACGTTCCCGGGCGAGATTCAGACACCACGGGCGTTGTCGGGCGGGTTTCGGACATTGACAGCGTTGTCGGGCGAGATTTGGACGCTCAGGGCCTCCCAGATGGCGAAATATCGCCCGAAAACGGATCGAGTGTCCCAATCTCGCCCGAATGCGCCCGGCGTCCGGAACATGCCCGAAAACGCCGCTGCGCCTGAGTTTCGCTCAAAAACGCCGCGGGCACAGCCGTGCCGCATCTTGCGCGGCGCACGGCAAACGGGGACAATGAGCCCACCAACGAATGAGGAGGATTCCATGGACATGGCGTCGTTTCGGGCAGAATCCTACGGCGAGCTGCAAAGCCTCGTCGACGGGCTCTATGCCACGCGCACCGTCGTCGACCGGCTCGACCTCGTGATGCAAGCCGAGGTCCTCGACCTCGATGCCGACCTCCAGGAAATCGTCTCGCTGCTCCCTCCCGGCTCATACGAGCGCCAGCGGCTCTGCGACCAACTCAACTCCGCAATCGCCGCTCACGGCTGGGGCGGCGTATACGGCACCGTGGAATAAACAATCGCAGAGCCGGATTGTATGCCCGCCATCCCGAAGCCGGTTTGAACGCCCCGCCATCGCAGCGCGAGCTCTCCCACAGAAAGGCAACCATGAACGACATCCAGCGCGAATACAACGAGGCCATCGAAGCCGCCGACGTAGCGTTGGCGCACCTGTACCGAGCCCAGGAGCTCCTCGGCTCCGCAGGAAACTGGGGCCTGTTCGACATCTTCGCCGGAGGAGCGATCAGCTCCTATATCAAGCGGAGCAAGATGCAGGAAGCGCAGACGGAAATCGATGCGGCCCGCGAGGCCCTGCGCGTCTTCGTGAAAGAGCTGCATGACGTGGAAGGGGCCTCGGGCATCCAGATCGACACCGGCGGCTTCATGTCGTTCGCCGACATGTTCTTCGACAACGCGTTCCTCGATATGTACGTCCAGATGCAGATCAGCGAGGCCCGCCAGCAGGTGGCTGCGGCGATCCAGCAGGTCGAGGCCGTGCGCGAGGCGCTCAACGGCAGGCTATAGAACCATAGCAGTCGTCAGTACCACAGAGGCCGACAGCGCCACGACGAGCCGAAGCGCCTCGCAAGCCTGAGCATCGGCGCGCAACGCCGCTATGGGCGCGCAGCGCTGCGCGCAGCACGACCGTCAGCGCCTCTCGCGACACGCAATGCCCATGTAGATGAGGCCGATGATTGCGGCCGATACCGAGCCGGCAAGGATGGCCGTCTTCGACGCGAGCAGCTCCGCCGGAATCTCCGTGAACGCCAGGCCCGCGATGAGAATGGACATCGTGAAGCCGATGCCGCCCAAAATGCCGATCCCCGCGATGTGCTTCCACTGCACGCCCTCGGGCAGCTGCGCGAGCCCGGTCTTCACCATGAGGAACGTCATGCCAAAGATGCCGAGCGGCTTCCCGAGCAGCATGCCCAGGTACGTGCCCACCGCGACGGGATCCACCACGAGCGCGCCCAGGTCGACGCCCACGAGCCGCACCTGAGCGTTCACGAACGCGAAGATGGGCAGGATGATGAAATTGACCGGCGTCGAGATGCGGTGCTCCAGGCGTTGAAGCGGTGGCGTCACGCGGTGCATGACGCGCTCAACGCCGTAGACGGCATGGGTGAAATCGTGCTGCCCCAGGATATGGGCTTCGTCGTCGAACGTATCGTCAAGCTCGGGCAGCTTTCCCTCGAGCCAGCCCACAAGCCCGCCGGCGTTGATGTCGGAACGGGCAGGGATGGTGAACGCCAAGATCACGCCGGCGAGCGTCGCATGGATTCCGGACTGGAAGAGGCAGAACCACAGCACGAGACCGAGCGTCACGTACGGCGCGAGCCCGAAGTGCCGACGCCGGTTGAGCATCGCCAGCGCCAGCGTGACGGCAGCGGCTGCAAGAAGCCAGATCGCGCTCGGGGCATGCCCGTAGAAGAGCGCGATGGCAAGAATGGCAAGGAGGTCGTCTGCGATGGCGAGCGTTGAGAAGAACACCTTGATCGCTGGCGGCACACGACTGCCCAGAAGCGAGAGCACGCCGAGCGCGAACGCGATGTCGGTCGCCATGGGAATGGCCCACCCGTAGATGGCGCCGCCGCGGTTGATGACCGCGTAGATGCACGCGGGAACCACCACGCCGCCCACGGCGGCAAGCATGGGCAGCATGGCCTGCCGGGGCCGGCGCAGCTCGCCCACGGTCATCTCGTATTTGAGCTCGATGCCCACGAGCAGGAAGAAAATCGCCATGAGAAAGTCGTTGACGAAAAGCTCGAAGGTGAGCGAGAACTCCCAGCCGCCTATGCCAATGACGACCGGGCGCGCGAACCATTCGTGCAGCGGCTCGTAGAGCTCCGTGTTGGCGCACACCACCGCCGCAACCGCGGCCACGATCATGACCGCCGCCGCGATGGTTCCGTTTGAGGTGATGCGTTCGAGCACGCTCCTCCGCTCAAGGCGGCGACGCTGCCTGCTACTGATCAACGGCGCCTGCTTCGCCGCAGCGCCCTGCTTGCTCTTCTGCCCACTCATCGAGCGTCTCCTTCTCCTCAATCTTGCCATCTGCCGCGCTATCGCAGCAGGGAGGCAACGATATACGCCACATAGAGAAACGTGAACGCGATCCCGTCGATACGCCCTACACGGTTGCGCGGCCTATGGAAGGCGCACGCGAGCAGCGCGGCGGCGAAAACGATCTGCAGTATGAAATCGACATTGTACGCCGCATCGTAGGGAACCGCTGAGAACAGGGCCGGTGCGCCGATCACCAGCAGCACGTTCGCCACGTTCGAACCGATCACGTTGCCCACGGCAATCTCGGTATTGCCCTTGAGCGCAGCAACTACACCGGTTACCAGCTCTGGTAGGCACGTGCCGAGCGCCACGACCGTGATTCCGATGACGCGCTCGCTCACGCCGAGTCCGCTCGCCACGATTACCGAGTTGTCGACCACAAAGTCCGCTCCGAATTTGAGCAGCACGATGCTCACCGCGATGACGAGCGCATCGATCAGCAGATTCTGCTGCCTTAGCTTGACCGCTGCCGTACCTGTGGCCGATCCAGCAGCGGGCGCTGCAGCCGAACCCTGCGCGAGCCCAGCAACCGAGCCGGCAGCGGGCGCAACAGCGGCCATCGGGCCCTGCTCGAGCGCACCCGTTGAATCTGCAGCTGGCGCGGTGGCGAGTGCAAGCGGCTCGACATCGCTCATGTCCTCCGCACGCTTAGCCCGCGTGCCGACCACGGCAGAACGCACCATGAACGCGGCGAAGAGCGCGAGCATCACCGCACCCTCGACCACGGTAATCTGGCCCCCGGTATTGGCGAACACCAAGAGCAGCACCACCGAGGCGATACTCGCGGGAATTTCGAAACGCCGCGTGCTTCGGGCCAGCGGGATAGGCGAGATGAGCGACGAGATGCCCAAGATGAGCAGGATGTTTGCCAAGCAGCTGCCCACCACGTTGCCGAACACCATGTCGGCGTGACCGCCCGCACCAGACGTCACGCTCACCACCAGCTCGGGCAGCGACGTGCCCACGGCAACGATGGTCAGCCCGATAACGCGCTCGGGCATGCCGAAGCGCGCTGCGATGCTGCTCGCCGACTCCACGAGCTTATCGGCACCAACAACGAGCAGGACAAAACCTATTAGGATGAAAGCGAATTCAACGACATAGGGCATGAGGACCTCCAAACCGCCACGGGAACACGCGGCGGACGCAGCAGCGAACAAGGGCTTGAGCTGGGGACGCAGGCGGGCCCGGCGCATGCGCCGAACACCAGTCGTCCCTATGCAACAATCGCCTTGCGCTCACCAGCCCTCATGGTCAAACGCAAGGAGCTGTTATGACCCGTCGCCATAGCATCCTCCATGCTCTCGTTCGTTGTAGGTAGCCGCCAGGGGCTCTCTCTGCCCGGCGCACGTTGCCCAAAAAAGGCGAGGCGCCGATCGGGCACCTCGCCGATATCGTTTCTATTGTCCCCGGAATACGGGCTTTTCCACAGCATCCGCCGCGTGAATCCACAGCACCTCCGCGATAGCGCCTCGAAAGGACCTGCGCGGGCGCGCAGCTCGCCCCTCGAATTGCCTGATCGCATAATCGGGCGACCCGCACTCAATCCGTTCGACTGCGTCGCCGCGCGACGCGCGCCTTAGACCGCTCAGCTGCGTACCGAGAAGCGCTATCTCCGCTTAGTTGGCAGCGAGGATGGGTGCAGCCACCTGCTTCTTGCGGGAGAGGACGCCGGGGCACCAAACGCCGTCGGCCACGTCCTCGATCTTAAGGCCCTTCTGAGCGGCAGCCGTGTCGCCCTCCAGCAGCACCTGCGAGCCCTCCTCCATGATGTCGGTGATGCACAGCACGATGCCGTCGGCGCCCTTCTGGGCCTGGTAGGCGCGCATCGCCTCGCGGATCTCGGGGATCATGCCGAGGGCGCGGGTCTTATCGACCGTCTCGTACTGGCCGATGAGCAGCTGCTTGCCAGCAACCTCGAAGAGCTTGATGTCGTTGCCGACCATCTGCTCGGGCGTGAAGGAGCCGGACGGGCGGGAGAGGAAGACCTCCATGCCGAACTTCACCGGGTCGACGCCCAGCTGCTCGCCGAGCTTGGCGGCGGTGGCACGGTCAACATCGGTGGTGGTGGGACTCTTGAGCATGAGCGTGTCGGTCATCATGGCCGAGAGCAGAAGCTTGGCCTGCGTATCGGTGAGCTCCTGGCCCAGCACCTCGAAGAGCTTGGCCACGACGGTGCAGCTGGAGCCCCACGGCATGGCCACGATGGTCAGCGGTGCGGCAGTGGTGAAGTCGCCGAAGCGGTGATGGTCCACGACGCCCACGATCTGGGCGTTCGCCAAACCGGCAACACTCTGTCCGGGCTCGTTGTGGTCGGTGAGGATGACCTGCTGCGGGTCCTCGCCCTCTGCCGCGGGCTCGATGGCGTCGAGCAGCATCGGCTCGGGCAGGCCGGCGTCGGCGAGGAGCTTCGCGGACTCAGCCGGCAGCGGGCCGAGCGCGCGAGCCTCGTACGTGCACCCGTTGAACTCAACCTGGTTCAGCAGCTGAGCCAACACCACGGCGGACATAACGGCATCGTTATCGGGATTCTGGTGTCCGAAGACGAGAACCTTGCTCATGTGTATGCTTCCCTTCACACAGGGCGGGGCGGGCGCCCCGCGAGTTTCCCAGCTGCCCCCTATCCTAGCACGCTATGCGCATCGCTCGCCCGGGCAGAGCGCAAGTTCACCTACGCTTCGGCGGCCTGCAACGCCACGTAGGCGGCGCCGTAGATGCCCGCATCGTTGCCGAGTGATGCGACCTCGATCGGAGTATCGGCATTCACGTTGATGGCGTATGCGCGATACCGCTCAACGAGCGTCTCGAGGTAGACATCGGCAGAGGCCGACGCGCCGCCGCCCAAGAGGAAGAGCTCCGGATCGACCACGTTGGCAATGAGCGAAAGCGCACGCCCCAGGTAATCGGCCATGGTGCGCATGGCGACAAGCGCCACCTCATCACCCTCGCGGCACGCTTGGAACACGTCCTTGGAATCGCTCGGTCCGGTGAGCTCGATGGGCTCGACACCGCGCGCCTCGCACTCAGCCAGATAATTGGAAACAACACCGGTTGCCGAGGCGTACTGCTCGAGATGGCCCTTGCCGCCGCAGCCGCAGGCACGCTCCTCGCTTGGGTTCATGCACAGGTGGCCGATCTCGCCACCCGCGCCAAAGGCTCCGGCAACGACCTTGCCGTCGATGACCACGCCGCCGCCAACGCCCGTACCGATAGTCACGAACACGAGGCTCGTGCGCCCCTTCGCCGCGCCGGTCCAGAGTTCGCCCATCGCCGCAGCGTTCGCGTCGTTCACGAACTTCACCGCAGCTTGCGGGCAGAATGCGTGCAGCGCGGCCTCCAGGCCGGGCGCGTCGATCTGAATGTTCGCCTGCATGCGGATGATGCCATCGGCAGGAACGGGGCAGGGAATGGCAAGCCCGATGCCGAGCACCTCGGCCGTAGTCGCATCGGCCTCGGCAAGCACCTGGCCGATGCCATTCGTTACCGCGTTATAACCGGCCTCGTCCACGATGGGAGGCGTCGGCACGCTACCCTTGCCAACCAAGGTGCCATCCTGCAAGAACAGGCCGACCTTGACGGACGTGCCGCCCACATCGAGGCCTACGTACAGTTTCCGGGGCTCTGTCATGACGATTCCTTTCCGTGCGTTGAATCCGGCATCGGCGTCGCAAGACGTCGAGGTCTCGAGGCGCGGGCCGGCATGCTGCCTGCATAGGCGCACAGTATACGGCGGGACCCTATCACCGCGCACCACACTTTGGCGAACAGCCCCCACGCATCGGTAGGCGCACGCCCCCACGCGCAATAAAATGCGGCACAACCTCATGTTGACAGTTGGTTTCATGTTGAAGAACAGCTTGTGACATGTGCCAACGCGCGGTAATCCCCAGCCCAGCACGGGAAAAGATAAGGTCATCTACCACCGTTGGGAGGCACCATGTCGAACGTCATGTCCCACGCAGAGTCCCTGAACATCAACGAGCTTATCCGCCTTGCCTTCGATGCGGAATCGCCCGATGAGGAGAGCGCGGAGACGCAACCCGCGGATTCCGCCGAGGAGCAGCAAGACGAGCCCATCGACCTCAATGAACTCTTTGAGCTCGTCTATGCACCGGGCACTTCCCAAGACCACGCGACAGCTGCGTAGCAAAGGGCGGCAGCGGAGCGGTAGGCAGTGTCGCTCAGTTGGGACAGCATCCCTAATGGGCCAGCGTCGCCTCGCTTAGCAAGCGTCGCCCCACCTGGCAAGGATAGCCCCGCTTGGCCAGCGTCGCTCGGATCGGCCCGTGGTTGCGCTACTCCCCCAGCGATGCCCTAGTCGACCTTCACAATGGGCGCAAAGCCCTTCATGAGCTTCTTGACCTGCCCGGTCTTCTCAAACTTAACTTCGATCATATCGCCCGAGGCAGCGATGACCGTGCCCGTGCCGAACGTCTTGTGCCGCACGGTGTCGCCCGGCGCGAACACCTCCGCTGCTTTCGCCGCATCCGGACGGCGCTGCTCCACCTTGGGGGCAGGCGCCGCGGAGCGCTGGCGATGCGAGGTGCCGCTGCCGAACGTCGACGGCTTCCTGCCGGCGTCGGGGCTGATGCTGGTATGGCGCACTGCACCGCCGGTCGAACGCGTGTAAGAGCCGAAGACGCGCCCGCCGTACATGTCGGACCCCATGCCGGAACCGAAGGTGCCACGCCGGTCGCCGCGCTTCTCCCAACCGGTGCCCTCGAACCCGGATGAGCCCACGCCGGAGAACTCGATATCCGCCGCGGGAATCTCGCCCACAAAGCGGCTGCGCGGATTGGCCTGCGTGGAACCATAGGTGCGGCGCGTGGCGGCGTACGTGAGGAACAAGCGCTTGCGAGCGCGCGTGATGGCCACGTAGGCCAAGCGGCGCTCCTCCTCAAGCTTTGCGGGGTCGTCGGTGAAGCCGGCCACGTGCGGGAAGATGCCCTCTTCCAAACCGGCCACGAAGACCGCGGGGAACTCCAAGCCCTTTGCCGAATGCACGGTCATCATGGTGATGGCGCGCGTTTCACCCGCGAGCGCGTCGAGGTCGCTTCGGAGCGCAAGCCACTCGAGCAGCGCCGGGAGCGCCTTGCAGGCAAGGGCTCCATAGGTGCGGTCGATCTCATCGGCCGTCTGGGCCGCGGCGGCCGCAATGGGCGCAGGCGTCTGCGGAGCGGCAACCTCCTCTGCCCCTACGGTCAGCCCAGCCGCACGGAGCTCCTCAAGGCTCTCGAGCGTACCCTCGATATCGTCGTGGCTCTCCTCGAACTCGGCCGCTACGCCCAGGAATTCCTGGATGTTCTCCACACGGCCTTCAGCCTCGGGCGTCCCCTCTGCGCGAAGCGCCTGCATAAGGCCGCTCTGCTCCACAATGGCCTCGACCACGCGCTGCAGCTCACCGTCCATGCGGCGCCCCTCGCGCACAATCGCCACGAAGTCACCGAGCGCCGTGCGCACCTTCGCGGAAAAGCGCCCGGTCTCGGCGGTCGCGATCTCGCATGCCTGGAAGAAGCTGCATCGGTTCTCCCGCGCGAGCTCCTCGACCTTGGCGATAGAGGTCGACCCGATGCCGCGGCGCGGCGTGTTGATCACGCGCTTGACGCTCATCTCGTCGGCAGGGTTCACAATCATCTTGAGATACGCCATGACATCGCGGATTTCCGCTCGGTCGAAGAAGCGCGTGCCGCCCACGATCTTGTACGGCACGCCGGCGCGCAGGAACATATCTTCGAGGATACGCGACTGCGCGTTGGTGCGGTAGAACACGGCGATGTCGTCGTAGCTCATGCCGCCCGCGCGGAGCTTCTCGATCTCGCTTGCAATCCAACGGCCCTCGTCGCGCTCGTCGCTCGCCTGGTAGGCCTGGATCTTCTCGCCATCGCCCGCCGCCGTGAACAGGCGCTTCTCCTTGCGCTGGCTGTTGTGGCGCACCACCGCGTTGGCCGCGGAGAGAATGTGCCCCGTGGAGCGGTAATTCTGCTCGAGCTTGACCACGTGCGCCGCAGGGAAATCTTGCTCGAAGTCGAGGATATTTGAGATGTCCGCGCCGCGCCAGGAGTAGATGGACTGGTCGTCGTCGCCCACGACCATAAGATTCTGGTAGCGGCCAGCCAAGAGGTTCGCGATCTCGTACTGCACGTGGTTCGTGTCCTGGTATTCGTCCACGCTGATGTAGCGGAAGCGCTCTTGGTACTTCTCGAGCACCTCCGGGCGCGTGCGCAAAAGCTCGAGCGCGCGCACGAGGAGGTCATCGAAATCCATGGCGTTTGCCGCGCGCAGACGCCGCTCAAGCTCGAGGTAAACCTGCGCGGCCTTCTGCTCGGGCGGGGTCGATGCGCGCCGGCTGAACTCGTCGGGATCGACCATGGCGTTCTTCGCGGCGCTGATCTTCGAGCGGATCATATTGAGCGGATACTGCTTCTGCTCGATGCCGAGCGCCTGCATGATATCGCGCACCATGCGACGCGAGTCGTCGTCATCGTAGATGGTGAATTGCCCCGTATAGCCGAGCAAATCGGCGTCCTCGCGGAGCATGCGCACGCACATGGCGTGGAAGGTGCACACCCACATGCCGCGCGTGCCGTCGGGCAGGAGCGCCCCCAAGCGCTCGCGCATCTCGGCCGCTGCCTTGTTGGTGAAGGTGATGGCGAGGATGCGCCAAGGAGCTATGCCAAGGTCTGCCACGAGGTGTGCGATACGGTATGTGAGCACGCGCGTCTTGCCCGAGCCGGCGCCAGCGAGTACGAGCAGCGGCCCCTCGGTAGTAAGGACCGCCTCCTTCTGGGCGGGGTTGAGCGAGTCGATGTCTACCGCGTAGGGCATGCGTTCCTCCGGCGTGTCGGCGATGATGCGCGGGCGGCGGCTGAGGCCGAGCGATGGCAAATACCGAAATGGCAGCTACGGCCAAAGCGACAACCGAAGTCGCGCCCGCTCTGGAGCCAACATAGTATACCTGCCCGCCCGGACACGACGCGCCACCGCAAAACGCCCACTCGATATCACGCCGATTTGTCCTGCGCCCCAAACCCAAGCGGATATGCCTCCAACTCACGTACGGGGGGGCAATCCGCTCGATTGGCCGGGCCGGCCCGACCCGATTTCAACTTTTGGGCACTTCAAGCGCAACCTCGTCAGTAAAGGACGTTCCAGGCTGACAAAACCCCAGCTCACGCATGGCGCGAACTGGGGTCTACTTCGGGTGATGCGCTTGAAGTGCCCAAAAGTTGAATGTTCATTGCCAGCACGTGGCGAATCTCTCATTTGCAAGCGCTCTTAGCGCTGTTCTTCGTACGCCTCCTCGCGGCGAGCGACCTCGTCGATCAGAATCGTATCGCCATGCTTCGACGCGACCACCGTAACCAGCATGAACACCGCCATGAGCGTGATGTAGGCGAAGAGCATGGTGGGGGCGGCGTCCATGACCACGCCCGAAAGGATTGGCGTCACCACCTGAGCCGCCATCGACACCGTGTAGTAGTAGCCAGAATACCGCCCCACGCTGTTGGCGTCGCAAAGCTCAAGCAGCATGGGATACACGCACAGATCAACGCCACCAAGGGCAGCGCCCATGAACAGGAACACCACGTAGAATGCCGGCGAGAACCCCGGAGCAAGCCAGATGATCGCCGAGCCCGCCACCATCACGAACGACGTGATGACCGCCATGCGCTTGCGCCCGTATTTGAGCGACAGGTTGGCGATGGGCACATACGAGAGCAGGCCGCCCGCGATGGTCACGATGTTGATGATGGCATAGCTGCCGCCCGCCATGCCAAAGAACGTGTCGGCATAGCGCGAGATGTTCGTGGTCATGGCGTTGTAGCTCATATAGTAGAAGAACGTCGCAGCCAAGATCATGGCGATGGAGAGGCGCACCGACGGGTCTTGGATGCGCTGCTTACCGCCCGCCTCGGGCGAGTCGTCGGTGTCGATCTGGGCCTCCTCGATTCCCATCTCGAGGCTCTTCTCGTGCATGCGCTCAACAAGCTGGGGCTCGCGGATGCGCCAGAAGTACAGGAGCGCCGAGCCCAAGATGAACGCTGCCTGCAAGCCGAAGAGCGGCAGATAGTCCGGATGCTCGACATCGGGCACGAGCAGCGTGATGGCCACGAGCATGACGCCCGTGCCCGCGTAACCGACGATCTTCTCGATGGAATCCGCCTTGGTACGGAGCGGACGCGGCGTGATATCGGCAACCACCGCCACCGTCATGGTGCGATACGAGCAGATGGCAAGCAGTGTAAGCAGGATCATGGCAATGAACAGCGGGAAGCTGCGCATGTTGTTCGCCACGGCGATGAGCGGCACCGCGATGGCCGCGACTACCGAGCCCGCCATGATGAACGGCGTGCGCCGGCCGAGTTTGCTTGCGCAACGGTCCGAAAGGATGCCGAAGAGCGGCAGCAGGAAGAGACCGAAGATGTTGTCGAGCGCCATGACCACGCCCGTTGCGGCGTTGTCCAGGTTAAACGTATTCGTGAGCATGAGCGGCACGATGCCGTCGAACACCTGCCAGAAGCTAATCATGCCCATAAAGGGCAGCGCAGCGAAGGCAACGCTCGCGTAATCGAGCTTTGAGGCGCGCTTCACCGCCGTCTTATCCTGTGATGCCATGGCTATCCCCTCTCCTTGGTGATACGTACCGGATGAATCACAGACACCCGGTGTCCACGAACCAAATGAAACGCCAACACCCGGTGTCTGCGCTTCATTCTGGCGTCAGCTTTCGAGTTGGTCGAGATGCGCGAGGAACGAGACGTAGAATTCGATGCCCTTCTTGTACACGCCTACGCCAATGCGCTCGTTCGCCGTATGGATGAGCGACCGCGCTTCCCCGGAATACACGAAGCCGCAGAAGCGGTATACACGGTCGCAAATCGCATTGAACTCACGCGAATCGCTGCAGGAACTCTGTACGTACGGCGCGAACCCGGCCGTCGGGTACACGCCCTTTACGCAGCGATGCAGATAGTCGAAGGCCGGATCGTCGCCAAAGGGGCTCACCGGCGCGGGCTCGGTATAGGGAACCGAATCGTTGACCTCAACGGTCACCTGCGACGCCCCCACGCCCGACGCGGACGCCTCGGCAAGCGCCTGGGTGCGGGCGCGCTCCGTGGCATCGGCAACGGATTCGAAGGGGGCGATGCGCACGTTGAAGTTGGCGCGCGCCACGGGCGGCAGCACGTTGTGCGCCGGCGAGCCCTCAAGCTGCGTGAGCGCATAGGTTGAGCGAAGCATGGCAGCGGTCTCGGTGTTTCCCGCCATGATCTTTGCCACCAGTGGGCGCGTAAGCCAGAGGTTCGAGAACACGACCTTGTAGAGAAGGCTGCTGTGGCTCGCGAGCTCCGCGAGCATGGCATCGAGCGCCTCCGTGAAGCAAGGCATGCCCGGGTTCGCGCCGATACGCTCACATGCACGCGCAAGCAGCCGCGGAGCATCGTTTGCCTGCGGCGTCGAGGCGTGCCCGCCATCCGCCGTGGCCGTCACCGTAAGGTCCACGTGCCCCTTCTCAGACACGCCCACCATGGCGACCGGCACCTTCACGCCAAGCGGCGTATCGGTGGCAACCGCCCCGCCCTCGTCAAGCACCAGGTACGGATGGATATCGTGATCGCGCAGCCATGCGACAGCATCGCGCGCGGCCGGCCCGCTCGTCTCCTCGGCATTCGACGAGAAGTACCACACGTCGCGCGGAGGCACGTAGCCGCGCCCGATCAGATACTCCGCCGCCTCGAAAAAGCCGCCCACGATGCACTTGGTATCCAGAGAACCGCGCGCCCAGATCTCGCCGTCGATGACCTCGGCTCCAAAAGGATCGTGCTCCCACGTTTGCCCCTCGACCGGCACCACGTCGTGATGCGCCATGAGCACGATGGGATCGAGCGATGCGTCCTCGCCCGGCCAGCGTAGGAGAATGCCGAACTCATCGATGCGGGTGAGCTCGCAGGCGGAAAACGTCTGCGGATACAAGCGCTGTAGCGTAGGGATCCAGCGCTCGAACGGCTCGCGGCCGACCAGCTCCGGATCGTCGCGCGAAACTGTGGGGATGCGCAGCAGTTCGCGGAAGCGCTCAACCGCATCGTCTCCCGCGCGGTAACCGCCCGCATCGAGCAGACTCCCTTGCGGCCGCGCAGGCTTCATGCTCAAAGCGCGTGCCACGCATACGCCCGCAACCGACCCCGTAGCGATAGCGGCAAGCCCCGCCGCCGCTTTGATGATCGTGCCCTTGCCCATAGCCTCTTCCTCCTTCATCACGGCTGCCCGCACTCGCTGGCATCGGCGCGCTCGGATGCTGGTGCCGACCCGACACGAACACCGGTGCGGCACCTTCCATGCGCTCGCACAGCCTCCTCCATGCGCCGGAGCGGCCTCCTCCATGCGCTCGCATAGTCTTCTCAAAGCTCAAGCCGATTATCTGCGATAACGTCTCTGGCAATAAGGATAGCCCTATCTGCCGGCAAGATGGGCGCGAGCCGCAAACGGAACGACAGCGCAACCAAGCGGCTGCCCTACCCAGCGCTTGTTGCTTTCGGGCGCGATTCGGACACGCGGCGCGTTGCCGGGCAATTACCACAACGCTTTAGATGCTCAGGAGAATGCCGCGGTGAGCGCATCAAAAGACGCACGTCTGCCGCACGTGCGCGCGCATGCTTCCACGTTCCGAATAATTTCCTAACTCCGGAATGCCCCCTGCGAAGATACGCTATCGTTACATAGATACTGCCATTCACGTACGAGGAGGGCCGCTATGCCACTCACCCCAACCCCGCATAACAGCGCCGTCGCGGGCGATATCGCCAAGACCGTACTCATGCCCGGCGACCCGCTGCGCGCAAAGTACATCGCCGACACCTACCTCGACGATGTTCGCTGCGTGAACGAGGTGCGCAACATGCTCGCCTTTACGGGAACCTATCAGGGCAATCCCGTTACGGTAATGGGCCACGGCATGGGCATACCGAGCATCGGCATCTACTCGTACGAGCTCTTCAACTTCTATGATGTCGACACCATCATCCGTGTGGGCTCCGCCGGCGGCTACGCCGACGACCTGCAGCTGCGCGACGTGGTGGCCGCCCAGGGCGCATGCACCAACTCGCGGTACGCGCACCAGTTCAACCTCCCCGGCGACTTCGCGCCCATCGCAAGCTTTGACCTGCTGGAGCGCGCGGTTGCCGCCGCTCGTGCGCAGGGCGTGAACATTCGCGTGGGCAACGTGCTCTCGAGCGACACCTTCTACGAAGAGACCACCGATGCCGCGCTCGCGTGGAAGAAGATGGGCGTGCTCGCCGTTGAGATGGAGGCAGCCGCGCTCTACATGAACGCCGCGCGCGCGGGCAAAAAGGCGCTGTGCCTGCTCACGATCTCCGACAAGCCGCTCACCGGCGAGGGGCTTCCGGCAGATGAGCGCCAGACGAGCTTCAACCAGATGATGGAAGTCGCCCTGGCCCTCACCACTCCCGAGGCGTAACGCTTCGCCCTACCCGCCGCGCGGCGCCCCTGAAAGCCCGAGCGGCTTCGCATGAAGGGGATCAGCATGACCGATTCCGAACTAGTTGCAGCAGCGCTCGAAGCCCGGGAGCGAGCATATGCGCCGTATTCGCAGTTTACGGTCGGGGCCGCACTGCTCTGCAGCGATGGCTCCGTCTACGGCGGATGCAATGTCGAGAACGCCGCCCATGCTCCGGGAACCTGCGCGGAGCGCACGGCGTTCCTCCGGGCGGTGTTCGACGGCCACCGCGACTTTACAGCAATCGCCATCGTGGGAGGCCCTGCGGGCAAGCCTCCCACCGCACCCTGCGCGCCATGCGGCGTGTGCCGCCAGGTGATGATGGAGTTCTGCCAGCCGAACGCTTTCCGCATCATCCTCGCCAGCAACCCCGGCCAACCGAAGTCCTACACGCTGGACGAGCTGCTGCCCCTGGGCTTCGGCCCGAAAAACCTCTCCGGCAACCTGCCCGACTGCTGACCGAAACGCCCGAAACCCACCGCGCGGAGAAGGAGCCTCCTATGCGCATGTACGACATCATCGAGCACAAGCGCGACGGCCGCGCGCTCTCCCCCGAGGAAATCAGCTACTTCGTCCAGGGCTATGTAGCAGGCGAGATTCCCGACTATCAGGCGTCGGCGCTCCTCATGGCCATCTTCCTGCGCGGCATGGACGCGCGCGAGACAGCCGCGCTCACCCTCGCCATGGAGCATTCGGGCGATGTGGTGGACCTGAGCGGGCTCGAGGGCATCAAGGTCGACAAGCATTCCACCGGTGGCGTGGGCGATAAGACCTCGCTCGCCGTCGTGCCCATCGTCGCCGCGCTCGGCGTACCCGTCGCCAAGATGAGCGGGCGCGGGCTCGGCCACACGGGAGGCACCCTCGACAAACTCGAAAGCATCCCCGGCCTCACCACCTGCATCGACCGCGAGCGATTCTTCCGCATCGTGCGCGAGCATGGCGCGGCCATCATCGGGCAGACGGGAAACCTCGTTCCGGCCGACAAGCTCATCTACGCCCTACGCGACGTCACGGCCACGGTCGATTCCATCCCGCTCATCGCATCGAGCATCATGAGCAAGAAGCTCGCTGCCGGCTCCGACCGCATCCTGCTCGACGTCAAAACCGGATCGGGCGCGTTCATGAAAGACCTCGATGCCGCCATCGACCTCGCCCGCGCCATGGTCTCAATCGGCGAGGAAGCCGGGCGCGAAACGGTGGCGCTCATCACCAACATGAACCGCCCGCTCGGGCACGCCATCGGCAACGCGCTTGAGGTCATCGAGGTCGTCGAGACCCTGCGCGGCCACGGCCCCGAAGACCTCGCCCACGAATGCTGCGCCCTGGCTGCCGAGATGCTCGTCCTCGGTGAGCGCGCGTCCACGATCGACGAAGGCCGCACCCTGGCTGAGCAGGCCATCGCCAACGGCTCCGCCTTCCGCAAGCTCTGCGAGATAATCGCCGCCCAGGGAGGCGACGTCGGCTATCTCGAGGATACGAGCCGCTTCGGGCGGGATGCAATCGCCCATGAGGTCGAAGCGCCCTGCGACGGCTATCTCGGCGCAATCGACACGACCGCCGTGGGTACGGCAAGCGTTGAGCTTGGCGCCGGACGCGAGAAAAAGGACGATCTCATCGACCACCTTGCTGGTATCACGCTCCTCAAAAACCGAGGAGATGCGGTGCGAGCGGGCGAGGCGGTCGCTGTCCTGCACACCGCAGATGCGGAGCGCCTGTCTCGCGCGCTCTCCACGTTCCAGGCTGCCCTCACGTTCCAGGAGAACGAGCCCGAACCCGAACCTCTCCTCTTCGCCCGCGTGACCGCACGAGGCGTCGAGCGCTTCGGCTGATTCACGCCGCTCGCCGCCATCTCGCGCTACCATAGCATCACCCGAATGAAAGGACCGCAATGCACCTCACCCGCGCCTCACTCGCCAAGTACATGGACCACACGCTGCTCAAACCGGAGGCAACGGCAGCCGATATCGACCGCGTTGTAGCCGAGGCGCGGCAATTCGGCACCGCCTCGGTGTGCGTGAACCCATACTGGGTCGCTCGGGTGGCAGCAGGGCTCGCAGGCAGCAGCGTTAAGACCTGCACGGTCATCGGCTTCCCGCTCGGAGCGACCTCCACGGCATCCAAGGTTGCCGAGACGCGCGACGCCACCGCCCACGGCGCGCAGGAAATCGACATGGTCATCAACATCGGCGAGCTCAAGGCCGGCAACGATGATGCCGTTCGCTCCGACATCTCGGCAGTCGCCAACGCCGCGCATGAAGCGGGCGCGCTTCTCAAGGTGATCATCGAGACCTGCCTGCTCTCCGACGAGGAGAAGCGCCGCGCCTGCGAACTCTCCGTTGCCGGCGGCGCCGACTTCGTGAAAACCTCGACCGGCTTCTCCACGGGCGGGGCCACCACAGCCGACATCGCCCTCATGCGAGAAACCGTTGGACCAGAGCTGGGCGTCAAGGCCTCCGGCGGCATCCGCACGCTCGAGGCAGCAATAGCCATGATCGAGGCCGGCGCAACCCGTTTGGGCGTCTCGGCCGCCGTCTCCATCCTCGAGGAGGTCAACGAATGAGATACCAGCGCATCCTCGTCATCGTCATCGATTCTATCGGCGTTGGGTTCGCCCCCGACGCTGACCGCTATAAGAGCGCTGGCGCCGACACCCTCGGGCATATGGCCGAATACTTCGAGCGAGAGCTGGGCCGCCCGCTCAACATCCCCACCATGGCGCAGCTCGGCGTGGCATATACGCACCCCGGAGGCCTTGCCGACGTGCCTGCACCCCAGGCCCCGCGTGGCGCGCACGGCCGCATGCAGGTCATAAGCCTGGGCAACGATTCGCTCGACGGCCACTGGGAGATGATGTGCCTGCCCACTCGCTTCCATGTGGATTACTTCCCCGAAGGATTCCCCGAAGAGCTCCTCGACAAGCTCCGCGCCTTCTCCGGCCGCGGTATTCTCTGCAATAAACCGTACTCAGGCACGCAGGTCATCTACGATTATGGCGAGGAGCAGCTGCGCACGGGCGACCTCATCGTCTATACCTCGGGCGATTCCGTGCTGCAGATTGCAGCGCATGAGGACGTTATCCCGCTCGATGAGCTGTACCGCATCTGCGAGTATGCCCGCACGCTCATCAACGGACCCAAGATCACCATGGGGCGTGTAATCGCTCGGCCATACGTGGGAACCTGCAAGGAAGATTTCCAGCGCACGGCGAACCGTCACGATTACGGGCTTATGCCCACGGGCCCCACGGCGCTTACCATGCTTCAAGATGCCGGTTATGACGTCATCTCGGTTGGCAAGACATGGGATCTGTTCTGCGGCCAGGGGTTCGACCGAACCTACCACAACGAAAGCAACATGGACGGCATGGACCATGTTGACGAGGTCATGAGCCAGGACTGGCGAGGGATGTGCTTCACCAACCTCGTGGACTTCGACGCCGTCTATGGCCATCGCCGCAACGCCCGAGGCGACGGGGAAGCGCTCGAGGCGTTCGACGAACGGCTTGCGCGCGTGATGGACGCCATGCGCCCGGACGACCTGCTCATGGTTACCGCGGACCACGGCAACGACCCCACATACACCGGCACCGACCACACCCGTGAGCTCGTGCCGCTGCTCGCATGGTCGCCCTCCATGGCGGCACATGGCACCGATCTGGGGCTCCGCTCCACGTGTTCGGATCTGGGGGCTACGGTTCTCGACAACTTCGGCGTCGCGGGCAACGGCGAAGGAGAGAGCTTCCTTAACCTCGTGAGCTAGAGAGCGGCGCGAGCGCCCAAGCCATCGCGCCGTATTGTTACACGAGACCGAACATCGGGCCAATAACGAAGAAGTACGCAAGCACGAGCGCGCCCAGCACGATGCGGTAGATGCCGAAGGCGGTAAAGGTATGGCGCCGCACGAATCCCATGAGCCACTTGATGGCAACGAGCGAAACCAGGAACGCTACGACGCAGCCAACGACCATGATGGAGATCTCGTTCATCCCGAACGTGCCTCCATCGAGAAACACGTACTTGCCGAGACGCAGGGCGCTTGCGCCGAACATGACCGGAATGGCCAGGAAGAACGTGAACTCCGCGGCAACAGAGCGCGTCGTACCCAGCAGCAAGCCGCCAATAATGGTCGATCCGGAGCGCGAGGTTCCCGGAATGAGCGAAAGCACCTGGAACACGCCGATGCCCAACGCGGTAGACCACGGCAGATCCTCGAGCCTCGTGATGGAGCCGAAGTCGCCGCCTTCCGTGGGCTCAGCATCTTCGGCCGGACGAGCGAAGTGAGCCCCTGCCGGGCGGCTACCCGGGCGCACACCCTCAGCCGCCACGCGGACCTCGAGCTTATGAGCGCGCCACCGTTCGATCACGATAAACGCAACGCCGTAGACGATGAGAGCCGCGGCCACCACCGGGGCGTTGTAGAAATGCTCCTCCATGAAGTCGTCGAACAGGATGCCGATCACCGCGGCAGGAATGCACGCAACGATGATCTTCCCCCACAGCGTCCAGGTGGCGCGACGACCCTCCGGGCCTTTGCTCGGGCTAAACGGATTGAGCTGGTGGAAGAAGTACACGCACACCGCTAGGATGGCGCCCAGCTGGATAACGACCTGGAACATGCTCCAGAACTCTTTCGTCACGTTCAGGCTGATGAATTCATCAACGAGAATCATGTGACCCGTCGAAGAGATGGGCAACCACTCGGTGATGCCCTCGACCAGACCGAGAAACGCCGATTTGAGCAGCTCGATGATATCCAACGTATCCCCTTACCGTTCGCGAGCGCGTCAAGGTAGGCGCGCCGTAAAAGTGCATATGACTTCATGCCATTATCGGGCCGCTCGCGCGACGCAGGCGAAAAAAGCGCCGACGTTCACAGAATAATAAGGAGCCGTACGCATGGGGCAGGGTATAACGGAAATCGAAGCAGCGCGCTCAGACCGAGCCGCTGCGCCGTGCTCGGCAAAAAGGAGGCACACGATGGTAGAAGAAGGCTATGGCAAGGTTTTCGTCGCACTCGACGGTACCGACCAGCAGGATTTTGTGCTCGCGCGCGCCATCAAGGTAGCCGCGAATAATGGAGCGAAGCTCTACATCGGGCATGTTATCGACTCGACAGCGCTCGAGTCTGCCGGTGCTTACCCCGTCGACCTGATCAACGGGCTCGAGTCTGCCTTCAGGGACTCCATCGCCGTTGCGGTCGAGGAGGCCAAGGCCAACCCGGATATCCCCAGCGTGGAGATCATGGTGCGCTCCGGCCGCATCCGCGAGACGCTCAAGGATGAGATGCTCGATGCGGTAAAGCCCGACCTCGTCATGTGCGGGGCCCGCGGGCTTTCCTCCATCAAGTACGCCCTCCTTGGGTCGATCTCGACGTTCCTGCTCAGGAGCTCTGACTGCGACATCCTTGTCGTGAAGTAGCGCCACCCCTCATAGGCGGAGAGGCGCTTGCTTCGCACTTAAACGCTCCCGAAAGGCCCGGCTTTGCTGGGCCTTTCTTCGTAAAGCGAACAGGGGGGCATACGCCCTGTTGCCGCCCCGCCGCCTGCGCAGCCGTTTGCGTGCATGGGCATTGCCTTCTCGGGCGGAATCCGGACGCCTGAGGGGTTCTCGGGCGACAATCGGACGTCCCAGGCATTCTCGGGCAAGATTGGGACGCCTGCTGCATTTTCGGGCGACAATCGGACGCCCCACGGATTGTCGGGCAAGATCGGTACGCTCCGAGGCCCAAAACTGGCGAGAAGTCGCCCGAAACCCCTCAGGTGTCCAAATGCTGCCCGAGAACGCATCGGATGTCCGAATGCCGCCCGACAACCACCCCGCGTCCACGCATTACCCGGCAACACCATCGGCACCGGAGCAGAGCTATCTCAAGAGGAAACGCGGCACAAATGTTCATGCCAGTTTTGGGAACATCTTTTTCGCGCATCGGCAAACACCCAGGCATCAACGCAGCAAAACCCCAGGATTGCACGAGGGCATCATGCGCTTACCGGCACCAGGTCAAAAAGATATTCCCACTACTGGAACGAGCGCATCTCAGGCGTCGAGGGCGCTAGAGGACTGCCCCCCCCCGATCGACATATTGGAACTTATTCGTAGAAAACGAGAACGTAATCGCGAAGCCCTCGCCCTCCACCGAATCGGCCAAGATTCCAACGCCCATCTTGTCGCACAACCGTTTAACCAGGTAAAGGCCGATTCCCGTTGAGCGCTTGCCGCTGCGACCATTCTCACCGGTAAAGCCCTTGTCAAAAACGCGGGGAAGATCCGCCGCACTCACCCCGCAACCGTTATCGCGCACGGTGAGCTCAACGCGCTCGCTCGCGCTCCCTCGGTCGCGCAGTACGCCGCTAAACTCAAGGCGCGGGTTGTCCCGCCGAGCATATTTGGCTGCGTTCTGAATCACCTGCCCGAAGATAAACTCAATCCACTTCTCATCGGTGAACACCTCGAAGTCGAGATCGTGCATCACCGGTGCCATATGCACGCCGATGAGCGTCGCCGCATTCGCCTTTATCGACGCGGCAACCAAGTCCCCCAGCCGATACTTTCGAATCAAGTAGTCGCGGTCAACGGTTTCGGAGCGAGCATAGAAAAGTGCCTGCTCGATAAAGCCCTCAACGCGGCATAGCTCGTCGTCGAGCGCGCGCAGCTTATCGACCGATTCGACGCGGTCCGCCTCGGCTCGCAGATTGTCGAGCATGAGGTGCGCGGCCGCGAGGGGAGATTTCGCCTCATGGACCCAGGTTTCGATATATTCCCGATACTCCGATGCCTGCCTGCGGTAAGCGTTCACCCCGTCGTTTGCAGCCTTCGAGATGGCGCTCAGGGCATCGTACGTGATGGCACCCTCCAGGTAATCGGGGCGCTCGACCACCTCGGACAGCCAGAGCGGCCGCTGTGCGTCGTCGGCACACGAAGCAAGGTCGTCGTAGAACGGACGCTTGCGCACCCAATCTGCGGCGAGCGCGAGCGCCAAGCCCAGGCACGAGATGATGGAAACGAGCACGATGACCGCAAGCCCCGCGCCCGAAACCGCAAGGATGAACGCCGAGAGCGCGACCGCCGCAACGACAAGCGCGATGGTGGGCAGGCAGGAGCGGAGATAACCGAGCAGCTTCATAGCATCCGCCTACACCGAGTATCCGCGGCCGCGATGCGTGGCCAGATAATCTTTGACGCCGATTTTCGCGAGCGTCGCTCGCAGGCGGTTGATATTGACCGTGAGCGTGTTGTCGTCGATGAACGCGTCCGAATCCCACAGGTCACGCATGATGTCCTCGCGCGAGACGATGGTGCCCGCCCGCTGCATGAGCAGCGCGAGAATGCGCATCTCGTTCTTGGTGAGCTCGACCGTACCGCCCACCGCCGTTGCCGTGGAACGCGAGAGGTCAAGTGTGACGCCATGATGCTCGAGGATGCTGCGGTCGGCCGCGCCCGTCGCACGCCGCAGCAGCGCCTGGATGCGTGCCACGAGCACTCGGGAGCTATAGGGCTTGGGAATGAAGTCGTCGGCACCCATGGTCATGCTCATGACCTCGTCGATCTCGGTTACGCGCGAGGTGAGCACGATGATGGGGACCTCCGAGACGGCGCGGAGCTCGCGGCAGACGAACTGGCCGTCGGTGCCGGGCAACGTCAGATCGAGCAGCACGAGATCGGGGCCGGCGGCTTGAATGTTCTCGACAACGTTTTCGAAGGTCTCGCAAAACGCCGTCTCGAAGCCGTTGCGCTCAAGCACCTGCACGAGCTCGCCCCGGATGGAGGCATCGTCTTCGACTACATAGATGAGGGGCATGGGAGCGCACCTTTCTGCAAGCACCTTCGCCCCGGCAGGATGCGGGAGCGGCTTTGTCCCATTATGCCCCAAGCGCGAACCCCAAGCACGGGCTCGCACCTCGAAAGGCCGCATTGCGCCCGCCCGCCTTTCGTGCGCTCACGGACGCGGCCGCCTTAGCGAGCCCTGTCGCGCAGGGTCTCGAAAGCATCGCCGAAAAACGCTATATATGCCGTATCGCCGGAAGCGTCACCGTGCGGCCCCATGTCTTCGGAAGCATCAGCGTCCACTGGCCGACAGCTTGAAACCTCGGCCGCCAACACCCCTTCTTGCGCACCACATGCATCGGATACAGCTCGAGAAGCCGAGGGCAGCGAACCCACTACACCGTGCTCATCGGAAACGAGGAAAGGCACACCCGCGCACCCAGACGCCACACGGCCAAGGTCGGGCTCGTAAGCAACGGCCAGGCCCTTGGTTTCGGCGAGTTGGCGCACGAAGGTCATGGCTCCGCACAGATGCTCCCCGGCGGGAGCCCCTATGGTGAGCGTTCCGGCGCGCATCGCGCAGAGCACCTCGGGAGCGACGCCGGTTTCGGCCGCTTCGCCGCGAGCCTCCCTAGCGCGCGCCGCAAGAGCGCCTGCCGATGTATCGGCCAGCGGCTCGTACGCGCCCGAGCTCATGGCCGCCTGGCCCTCAACGTCTACGACAAGCATGAGCACGCCGTCGGCTGCAGCCGTCACGTCTTCTGCGAGCGACCACTCGATATGCTGCTTGACCCATCCGAGCATGTTTGTCGTGAGCGGCTTTCCCGCCACGCTTCGCTGAGAAAGCGCGCGCATATGCCGGTTGAGCAGGGGCACATGCCGCCCCGCCAATCGCCAACGGCACACAAGCGCTGGCTCTGCAAGGTGGAACTCCTGCGTTGCGGTATCGCTCATACATCCTCGCATCGTTTCGTCATACACAATGAGACAAAGAAACCTGGCACAACTGTCTCATATATCGCCGAATGGCACAAAGGAAAGGGCAAGGGCCCAGCATCTTTATCCCAAAGCCAGCGGGAATGAAGAAACCTGGCGCCCTTGCCCCAAATCACCTCAGCGAGTAACTCCGAGGTTCAGATGTTGGATTGGGGACAGTCCCCAATCCAACATGTTAATGGCGGAAGTGACGAGTGCCGGTGAAGATCATCGCGATGTCGTGATCGTCGCAGGCCTTAATGGACTCGTCGTCGCGCACCGAACCGCCCGGCTGGATGATCGCGGTGACGCCATGCTCCGCCAGCACGTCAACGTTGTCGCGGAACGGGAAGAAGGCGTCGCTCGCGGCAACGAAGCCCGTAGGCTCGACGCCCATGCGCTCGCAGGCGTCCTCGGCGCGCTCGCAGGCGAGGAGCGCCGAATCCACGCGGTTGGGCTGGCCCGGCCCCATGCCGATGCCCGCCTGGTCCTTTGCCACAAGGATGGCGTTGGACTTCACGGTCTTCACCACGTTCCAGGCAAAGAGCAGGTCGCGCATCTCCTGGTCGGTCGGCTTGCGCGAGGTGGGGCAGGTGAACTCAGACGGATCCTCATCGACCGTGTCCACGCACTGCACCAGCATACCGCCGTCTACGGAGCGCAGCTCGAGCTTGGCGTGGCCCTCGGCGCCGCCGGTGGCGAGCACGCGCAGGTTCTGGCGGCGGCTCAGGCGCTCGAGCGCCTCGGGGGTATAGCTCGGCGCGATGAGCACCTCGACGAATTGCTTGTTCACGTCGGCGAAATGCTCGACGAGCGAAAGCGGCACCTCGCGGTTCACAGCGATAATGCCACCGAAGGCACTCTTGGGGTCGCACGCAAACGCGCGATCGTATGCGGTCGTCACGTCACCGGCAACAGCGGAGCCGCAGGGATTCTGATGCTTCAAGATCACCACAGCGGGCTCGTCGAACTCGCGCACCGCGTTCCATGCCGCATCGGCGTCGAGGAAGTTGTTGTACGAGAGCTCCTTGCCTTGGATCTGCTCAGCGCCCACCAGCGGATTGGGCGAGCTGCCGAGCTGCTCGAAATCGCTCCCGAAGCGGAAGACCGCTGCCGTCTGGTGCGGGTTCTCGCCATAGCGCAGATCCTGCACCTTGGTGAGCTGCATGCCGAACACGCTCGGGATATCGAACGGATCATCCGGGTCGATGGCCTCGTCCTGCAGCTCAAGATAGGTGTTGAGCCACATGGAGATGGCGGTATCGTACGCAGCCGTACGCGTGTAAACCTTCGCTGCAAGGCGACGGCGCGTGTTCTTGGTGGTCGCGCCACCATGGACGTGCATCTCCTCGAGGATGGCATCATAATCTGCCGGATCGCACACCACGGTCACGGAATCGTTGTTCTTCGCGGCCGAGCGAAGCATGCTGGGGCCGCCGATATCGATATGCTCGATGGCATCTTCGAAGGTCACGTCGGGCTGGGCGACGGTCTTCTCGAACTCGTACAGGTTCACGCAGACGAGGTCGATCATCTTGATGCCGTGCTCTTCCGCCTCGGCCATATGCTTCTTGGAATCGCGACGCGCGAGCAGACCGCCGTGAACCTTGGGGTGCAGCGTCTTGACGCGCCCGTCCATCATCTCGGGGAACCCGGTGAACTCCTCGATTGGCGTAACGGGGATGCCCGCCTCCTCGAGAACCTTTGCCGTGCCTCCCGTCGAGATAACCTCGACGCCGAAGTTCTCGACGAGCGCATGCGCGAACTCGACGATGCCCGTTTTATCGGTCACCGAGATGAGCGCACGCTCGATCCTGCCTTCTGAACCCATTAGCCCTCCTTGCCGCAGCGCCGATTGCCCAGGCAACCATGCAACAGTAGATATCCCAATAATGTAGCGCAACGAGAGGACGTTAGCGTACTCATATGGCGTTGTTCTGAAGAAAAAGCCGGGTAACCGGGAAGCGAAACTACCTCTGTCGGCAGGGTATGTATCAACATGCTGCGCCCTGACCCAGTATCCACTTCGCAACCGCAGGTCAGGGCAGGTAAAGAAGGAGCCACCTGTGGTTTCACACGTTCAATACCGGTCATTCATGGATGAGGATTTTGAAGATATCGCCGAGATGCTCCGCCGCGTCTGGCACGACCGTTCCCGCAACGAGCTCTATAACACCCTCGAAGCGCGCTGCGATTTAGCCCACTGCCTCTCCATTTTGACGTTTTCACTGGTAGCGGTGGTAAACGGCGAAGCCATGGGCATCGTGCTCGCTCGGGATCCCCATGGTAGCCAGGACCGCTATAGCGCCATCGACGCCGGCGCATGGGAACGGCCTGGGAACGACCTGCGCCATGACATGGCACGAATCGATCCTGTAGCCATCCGTGAATTCGATGCCGCGATCAAAGCCGAGCAACGTGCGTACGAAAGGCTGGCCGCCGCCTGCTCCGTTGAGCAAGCGGGGCAGATCACGCTCCTTGCCGTGAGCCACCGGTCCCGCGGCTTAGGGATAGGCAGCGCGCTGCTCGATGCGGCATGCTCCTTCTGCCAAGATGCCGGTGCCGAACAGGCATACCTCTTCACCGATACCGATTGCTCTTGGCAATTCTATGAGCGCCACGGCCTCAAGCGAGCCGCCGCGCACCAACCAGAACAAAGCGAACGGGCGCTGCTTCCCAGCGAGATGTATCTCTATACCGCAGACCTCGCCCGTTAACCAAGCGCAACAGATAGAGGGCGGAACCGACAAGCATGCTAAGGGGCGTCAAGACCTCACGAGATATCGCCGCCTCGCAAGACCCCAACACTTCGCGAAACGCCGCTGCCGCCGCAAGGTACCGCTCTCGCAGGGTGCCGCCCCAGCAAAGCGCCGTTCTCCGCCGAGCGCCGGCTCCCCGCAGAGCGCCGCCAGCCGCGTGACGCCGCTAGAACGAGCCGCCTCCGCCGCCGCCAACGCCGCCTCCGCCGCCGCCCGAAAATCCTCCGCCAAATCCCGATCCAGAACTATTCGCGCTGCTTGCAAGCTCCGCCGGGCTAATGGCGCTATTCGTATCTGCACGGTCAAGAGGGCTCGTATGGTGCCGCCCGTGCGGGATGTACCACCAATACATGGGGTAATATCCGCCGGCAACCACCGCTTCGGAGGGGATGAGCCGAGCAAGGTCCCTCACGAGCTTGGAGTCGAGCCCAAGCGCGACGGCATAGACCAAGATGTCGCCCCACTGCGCCGGATCGGAAGGGGCAGCGCAATCGCGCGCCTCATACTCTTTGAGCCACCGCACGAAAGCGTCGCAGCGAGCCCGGAGCTCAGCGCCCTCGGGCGTCAACCGTTTAAGCGCGCACCCCAACACCATGCCGATAAGGGTGAGCACCACCGAGATGACCATAGGAATCCACAACTCGCCAACGACGCCAACAACAAGAACGCCCACCAGAATCGCTCCGCCGGCAACCAGCGAGACCACCGATCCGGTCTTGCCGGTCGATGCGATGAGCGCGCGCTCGCTGAGCGCGGCATCCACCTCACCAGTGAAATCGTCCACGAGCTCTCGATAGCGCTCAGGATTATCGCCCGCGTAGTCGGACATCGAATCGAAGCTCACCGCGGGCCGGTTGGAACGGAAGAAGAGCCGCAGCGCCGCGCCATCGATACTCGCCTCCTCACGCCGGGAGGGATCGAGAAGCCTGAGGCCATATGCCCGCGAAGGGGGCCGATCGCCATTCTCGGGTTCGTCTTCCGCGATAGGACCGTCTTCGGCAGCAGGCGGTTGAGAACCGGGGCCGTCGATACCTACCGCACCCTCAGCGGTTAGCTTGATAAGCGTCGAAGCGAAGGCCCGTTCGTTCACGGTCCCTCCCTGATCGAACGCGGCGATGACCGCAGGATGATCATGGCTCGGAAGCTCGTCGAGGTACGTCTCGCTGAAATGGGGCGTGGGCGAGCGATGGGTCGCCTTGACGACCGCGAGCACCAGTGCGAAGGCGCCCGATACGACCACCATCACGATGCTTTGCACCATGCGCTCGAACCGTTGCTGCTCACGACGCTCATTGGCCTCCCGTGCCCATGTCTCCTCCTCGGAGACGATGGTCGAAAGCCGCTCTTCGCTGGACCCTGTTCCACTCGCCACCAATTCGGGCACCCACGCGAGGGGGAACGCGACCCGCGCCTCGGCATAGGTGCCACTCGACACGACCGGAACACTGTAGCGAACCTCGGGCACCGTTGCGTCGGGTTCGACGGTGCCGTCGAGCCGGCCATGCCCCCACGCGCGGAAGTTTTCTCCACGAACCGCCCGCTCCGCATCCTGCGAGCCGTTAGGGAAGGAGATGACGAGCATCACGTCCTGCGAGTTCTCCTCCCAATCGGGGCCGATAAACTGCCAGTACAGCTCTGCGGTATCGGCCCATGCCATCACTGCCCCTTGGAGCGTGTAGCTCACCGTGACCTGCTGCACGCCATCTTCGCTATGGGGCTCGTAGACCATGAGCTGGACCGTGCCATCGCTGCGCTCGACCGTATACACCCCGCTATCGCCGAGCGAGGCGGAGGAGACCTGTCTAAAGGACGTCCCCCGTGCATCGCCCTCTGCGCCAACGCGAACATCCGTCACGGTAATGCGCGAAAGACCGCCCTGCTCGTTATACGATTCCGGAATATTCCAGTAGACGCCGTTGCCGTCGTCGCTAAACTCGAATACTCGCGTCTCGGTCACGTGCACATCGCCTGAGGCCTGCACGTCGGCAGAAATGCGCACGTGAGGATAGCTGTCCGCAAAAGCCAGCGCTGGGAGCGCCAAGACGATCGCACAGACAATTGCGCACGCAGTCATAAGAAGCGCTACCGCCTTGTGCCCCTGACCGGCCCCGCGCCGGTGCCCCCGACCGGCCCCGTATCTCACGATAGCTTCGCGCTTCACCATGATGTTGATAGGTTCCATGGCACCGTCCCACACGTGTCCTACAGTTGGGCAAAGTATAGCAAGGCAACCGGACAGAAACGTCCCGCCTACGGCGAGCGGACATGCGCCGGTGAGTTGGCGTGTGCCAACAGGAAACAGGTGCGTGCTGGCTACGGGGCGCTGCCGTGCAGGCCAAGGCGACCACAAAGCTCCCCGGGGGCCAAGATGTGTTGGAGTTGAGGGGGACCGCGGCGCGCGTATGGATTCGACCGTTTGGGTATATCTTACGCGACAGCATACGTACCCCTCCCCACAGGGCGAGCAGAAAGAGGCAGCCATGGCCATGAACGAGAGCGTCTCGTCGGTCCTCAACGAGCAGATCAACAAGGAGCTTTACTCCGCTTACCTGTACCTGACCTTCGCCGATTATTACGAGGACCGCGGCCTCAAGGGCTTTGCCAACTGGTACGAAATCCAGGCAAAGGAAGAGATGGACCATGCCATGGCCATCCGCCGGTACCTGCTCGACAACGACTTCACGCCCACCATGGAGGCCATCGCCAAGCCGGACAAGACGTTCCAGAACGATCTAGAGCCGCTTGAAGCGGGCCTGGAGCATGAGGAGTACGTGACGAGCCTCATCCATCACTGCTACGAGGTGGCTCATGAGGTCCACGATGTGCGCACGATGAAGTTCCTCGATTGGTTCGTATCCGAGCAGGGCGAAGAGGAAACCAATGCGCGCGACATGATCACGAACATGAAGCTCTTCGGCAGCGATCCCAAGGGCCTCTACGACCTTGATCGCGAGTACCAGGCACGCGTCTACACGCAGCTTACGGCGCTGCCGCTGTAGCGCACCCGGTTGCGCCCTTGCCCCGAACGCGACTCAAGGGGCAGGGCGTGCGAACCTGAACGAGCAGGAGCAGCTCGTTACCGCCAGCAGGCGCACGCTCCGCGTGATATGCCATCGTCTGGCAGCTTTCATTGCCCCCCTTTTCCGAAGGGCCCCGCATCGCAAGGTGTGGGGCCCTTGTGGTTGCAGGAACATCGACGCCCCGTGAATGCTGAGAACACCAAATGCCGAGGGCATTGCGACATGGAGCTTCACAGCCCTTGTGGATGCGGAACTTCAGGGTTATAGGACAAAAAGTGTGTCCGCTTCAGAGGTGTCGACGCAGGTCGGCACC